>Ga0209535_1000321_pt1 | contig 33379 bp, 24 predicted proteins | sample LinPmetageLP28_FD_184041 | JGI IMG/M metagenome (GOLD analysis project Ga0209535, IMG submission 184041) | Marine viral communities from the Pacific Ocean - LP-28 (SPAdes) (version 2) | ecosystem: Environmental > Aquatic > Marine > Oceanic | place: Pacific Ocean | collected 2009-08-22
ATTATAGTTTAAACTTTGTTAGAGCGAATTATAGTCAATTAAGATTTACTCCTCAAACAATGGGAACAACAAGCATTAGTCTTTGGTTTTTAACTGATATTGCAAATACAGGTAACTCTTCCAAAGGTCTATTAGTTGGTCATAATCTTCAAGTCCCTCAAAGCGGCATTAGTGTTAACGAAATAAGTGGCAACATAAGAATAGTATATACATCCAATTCAGCTACAAAACAATGGAATACAACAATACCTTTTGTAGTAAACCAATGGTATCATATTGTTATTACTCATAGTGGTGATAATTCCAATATTGTACAAGCGGCTATAAATGGAGCATCATTAGTGTCTCCAACATTTAACAACACTTTCACTACACCACCTATATTTGCCGCAGTAGGAAATCTTTGGGCTGCAAATCCTAATTTTGGTTTTGGCGGAAATATAGACGAATTTGCAATAATACCTTCAAGATTAAGTGATTCTCAAGTGTCAAGTATATATAATAGTGGCAAGCCAAATAGTTTGGAATCTTTTAATCCATCTATATGGTATAGATTTCAAGAGGGTTCTGGTACTTCACCTCAAAACTCTGGTTCAGCATTAGTAAACTCAACAATTACTTACCCTGGTACTTACGATACTAACGTACCTTAACACAACAAAAACAACAAACAATAAAATCAAATAAAATCAAATAAAATGGCAAAAGCAAAAAAAATAACAAAAGATCAATTAAAAAACATTAACGAAACTTCACTTAAGTTTAATGAAATTTTAATTCAATTAGGAAGTTTAAATTTAGCTAAGCAAGACTTAACAATGGAAGCTGCTAAACTTAAAAATGAAATTGAAAAAATAAAATTAGATTTACAAGAAAAATACGGAAACGTTAATATAAATTTAAAAGATGGAACTTATACTGAAATAGAAGATGTCGAAGATAAGAAAGATTAGTATAGGCTCTGACTACAAGAATGAAGCAATGCATTATTCTACTGGTCAAGAAGTTTACGGCGGGCATACTATTAGTGATATTCTTTTTGAGGATAAAGACAAGTCATATAATATTTTTATAACTAAAAATAACGAAGTTTTACCTTGGAAAAAATTTAATGCTAATATGTCAATTTCTGTAGAGTATGATCTTAAATATTAATGAAAAGCTTATATAGTTTTATTGTTAAACCATTAAGTAAAAGATATGATAATACAAAGAAGATCAATGATAAAGCCTTCATTGTTAACACTAGTATTGAAGATCACAAGTTTGTTAGTAAAAAAGCTGTTGTTGTTTCTACACCAGCAGCTTATAAAACTAAAATAAATATAGGAGATGAATTATATATTCACCATAATATATTTAGAAGATGGTATGATCAAAAAGGTAAAGAAAGAAATAGCTCAACTTATTTTAAAGATGATTTATATTTTGTTTCACCAGATCAAATCTATATGTACAACTTAAAACCACATTTAGATTATTGTTTTATAAAACCATTAAAAAACCAAAGCTTCTTAGAAAACAGAAAAGAACAACCTAATGTTGGTATAGTAAAATATTCTAATAAGCTCTTAGAAGCTGCCGGAATAATACCTGGAACACTTATTACGTTTACCCCAAACTCTGAATTTGAGTTTATTATAGAAGGTGAACGACTCTATTGTATGAAATCAAATGATATAGCTTTAACGCATGAATACCAAGGAAACGAAAAAGAAAATAATCCAAGCTGGGCAGCGAGCCATTGAAGAACTAATTAAAGTAGCAAAAGAAAAGATTGTAGACTCAGACGACGACGTAAGCGCTGACAGATTAAAAAATGCTGCTGCTACTAAGAAATTAGCTATCATGGATGCTTTTGAAATATTAAATAAGATTCAAACAGAAGAAGATTTATTAAATCAAAAACCAAAAGAAGTTAAAGAAGAAAAAACTTTTAGAGGTTTTGCGGAAGGAAGAAGTAAATGAGTTACGAGCAAACTCTTTGGAAAGAGGTTAAGGATTTAATTAATCCTAAGATATTAAAGAAACAAAATCGTTTCAAAAAATGGGAGTATGGTTACAACTCTGATTATGATTTTATAGTAATAAGCAAAACTGGACAAATTGGACAAGTTATTGAAATACAGAATCTCAGGATTGCTTTACCAGCAACAAATGAACCGTTTAAACGAAGCGAAAAAAAAGAGGATCAGTATTGGCACAAAGCCGAATATCCAAAAGAATTAAGCAAAATTAAATCTAGGTTTGACTGGGAAGATTATGACACTGAATTTAAAGAAAAGTGGTATGATTACATTGATAAAGAATTTACTAGAAGAGAAGAAGGATTTTGGTTTTATAACAATGGTGCTCCTACTTACATTACTGGCACTCATTACATGTACTTGCAATGGTCAAAAATTGACGTTGGAGCACCTGACTATAGAGAAGCAAATAGATTATTCTATATATTTTGGGAAGCATGTAAAGCAGATACGAGATGTTACGGTATGTGCTATCTTAAAAACAGAAGATCTGGATTTTCATTCATGTCTTCGGCAGAACTCGTTAACCAAGCAACAATATCGTCAGATGCAAGATTTGGTATATTATCTAAATCAGGATCTGATGCTAAGAAAATGTTTACAGACAAAGTGGTTCCAATATCTGTCAATTATCCATTTTTCTTCAAACCGATTCAAGACGGTATGGATCGTCCCAAGACAGAGCTAGCTTATAGAGTACCAGCTAGTAAACTTACAAGGCGTAAAATAGATGACAAAATTAAATTAAAAGAACTTCATGGTCTTGATACAACTATAGATTGGAAAAATACTGGTGACAACTCTTATGACGGTGAAAAGCTAAAACTATTAGCTCATGATGAAAGTGGTAAATGGGAAAGGCCTGACAATATATTAAACAACTGGAGAGTAACAAAAACTACACTAAGACTAGGAAGAAAAATAGTAGGAAAGTGTATGATGGGTTCAACTTCAAACGCATTAGATAAAGGTGGAAACAATTTCAAAAAACTATACATCAATTCGGATATTGAAAAAAGAAATAGAAACGGACAAACATCTTCTGGACTCTATAGCTTGTTCATACCTATGGAGTGGAATTACGAAGGATTCATTGATGCTTATGGATTTCCTGTCTTCACTGGAGGTGAGAATACAGTCAAAGGAGTTGATGGTTATGACATTACAGGCGGAGTTATCGAACACTGGCAAAACGAAGTTGATGGATTAAAAGATGATTCAGATAGTTTAAATGAATATTATCGACAGTTCCCAAGAACTGAACAACATGCTTTTAGAGACGAAGCAAAAAACAGTCTATTTAATTTAACTAAAATATATCAACAAATAGATTTCAATGAAGAAATGGCTAATGAAAAAGTCGTGACTAAAGGTAGTTTTATTTGGGAGAACGGTGTAAAAGATACTAAAGTTTTTTTTATGCCAAATAAAGATGGTAGATTTTTAATATCATGGATACCTTCAGATAATTTGCAAAACAAAATAATTTTAAAAAACGGTTTAAAATGGCCTGCAAATGAACACGTTGGAGCTTTTGGTTGTGATAGCTATGACATATCAGGAACTGTTGATGGCAAAGGATCTAACGGATCACTACATGGTTTGACTAAGTTCTCTATGGAAGACGCACCACCTAATCATTTCTTTTTAGAATATATATCTAGGCCTCAAACAGCTGAAATATTTTTTGAAGATGTTTTAATGGCTTGCATATTTTATGGTATGCCTATACTTGCTGAAAATAATAAACCTAGATTATTATATTATTTTAAAAGAAGAGGGTACAGAGGCTTTTCTATTAATAGACCTGACAAAGTTTGGAATAAATTATCTACAACAGAAAAAGAAATTGGTGGAATACCTAATTCAAGTGAAGATATAAAGCAAGCTCACGCAGCTGCTATAGAAAGTTATATAGAAGAAAACATTGGATATTTAGAAGACAAGACTGGTGATATGTATTTTCAAAAAACACTAGAAGACTGGGCTGTTTTTGATATAAACAACAGGACTAAGCATGATGCGTCTATAAGTTCAGGTTTAGCTATTATGGCTTGTAACAAGAATAAATACAGACCTAATCCAAAAGTAATAAAAAGCAAGGTTAATCTAGGTATTAAAAAATACAATAACAAAGACATTATCTCTAAAATTAATAAATAAATGCAAATAACAACTTATAACGGCAGTTCTTTCCCTGATCAGGTGGTACCTGAAGAGGTTAAAGCTTCTATTGATTACGGCAGACAGGTTGGTAGAGCTATCGAAGGTGATTGGTTTTCCGGAACTAGAACTGGCGTGCAGGGTAGATATAACACTAATTATAATAATTTTAGAAATTTAAGACTGTATGCTAGAGGCGAACAATCTGTACAAAAATACAAAGATGAACTAGCTATAAACGGTGATTTATCTTATTTGAATTTAGACTGGAAACCTGTTCCAGTTATTCCTAAATTTGTAGATATTGTAGTAAACGGTATGGACAGCAAGCTTTACGAAGTAAAAGCCTTTGCACAAGATCCAACTTCTTTAAAACAAAGAACTAATTACGCCCAGACTATAATGCGAGACATGCAAGCCCAAGATCTTATAAATCAGATTAAAGATGTAACAGGCATGGATATGTATTCTACTTCAAATCCTCAAGATCTTCCTCAAAACAAAGAAGAGTTAGATGTTCATATGCAGTTAACGTACAAACAGTCTATAGAGATAGCGGAAGAAGAGGCTATAAATAACACATTAGATTTTAACAAATATGACTTAACTAAAAGAAGAATATGTGAAGACTTAGTTGTGTTAGGCATTGGTGCTGTTAAAACTAGCTTTAATTTATCTGAAGGCGTAACTATCAAGTATGTTGACCCAGCCTCACTGGTATACTCTTATACTCAAGATCCTAATTTTCAAGATTTGTGGTATGTAGGAGAAGTTAAATACATAAGTTTAAGCGAGCTTAAAAAAGAATTTCCAGCACTAACCGAAAAAGATTTAGAAACTATACAACAGTATCCAGGAAGTGCTAGTTATAATTATCAATTCAACGGTAGAAATGATGGAAATAGTATTGCTGTATTATACTTTGAATACAAAACTTATCAAGATCAAGTTTTTAAAATAAAAGAAACAGCTACAGGTTTAGAAAAAGCATTACAAAAACCAGACACTTTTAAACCACCTAAAAATGATAATTTTGATGTAGTTTCAAGATCCATAGAAGTTTTATATTCAGGAGCTAAAATACTAGGGCATGATATGATGTTAAAATGGGAAATAGCTAGAAATATGACTAGGCCTGATTCTAACTTAGTAAAAGTCAATATGAGCTACAGCATGTGTGCTCCTAAAATGTACAAAGGCCGTATAGAATCTTTAGTAAGTAGAATGACTGGTTTTGCTGACATGATACAATTAACTCATTTAAAGCTACAACAAGTCTTAGCTAGAACAGTGCCAGATGGTGTTTATCTTGATGTAGACGGCTTAGCAGAAGTAGACTTAGGTAATGGTACTAATTATAATCCAGCAGAAGCTTTAAATATGTATTTTCAAACTGGTAGTATATTAGGTAGGTCAATGACTCAAGATGGTGGAATGAACCCTGGAAAAGTACCTATACAAGAATTACAGTCAGGAAGTGGTGGTGCTAAAATGAATGCTTTAATACAAACTTACCAGTATTATTTACAAATGATAAGGGATGTTACGGGATTAAACGAGGCTAGAGATGGTAGTCAGCCTGATAAAAATTCTTTAGTTGGTTTACAAAAGTTAGCAGTAAACGCTTCAAACACAGCTACTAAACACATACTGCAAGCTAGTTTATATTTGTCAGCTAAAACCTGTGAAGATATAGCATTAAGAATATCTGATGCATTAGAATACCCTTTAACTAAAGAGGCTTTAAGATCTAGCATAAGTGCATACAACGTCGGTACATTAGAAGACATGTATAGATTAAACATGTTTGAATTTGGCATATACTTAGAGATGGTTCCAGATGAAGAAGAAAAACAAGTTTTAGAAAAAAACATACAAATAGCTTTACAGTCTCAGTCTATAAATTTAGAAGACGCTATAGAAATAAGAGAAGTAAGAAACCTTAAATTAGCTAATCAAGTTCTTAAAATAAAAAGAAGAAAGAAACAAGAACAAGATCAAGCAGCTTCTCAAGCTAATATTCAAGCTCAAGCAAACGCTAACGCAGAAGCTTCTGAAAGATCTGCTTTAGCAGAAATGCAAAAACAACAAGCTCTAGCTCAAACAACATTACAAATAGAACAAGGCAAATCAGAATTTGATATAAACAAAGCTAGACAAGAAGGCCAAATAAAAAGAGAGTTAATGCAAGCTCAATTTGAATTTGACAGACAGCTTAAACAAATGGAAATTGACAAATTAATTACCAGAGAAGAGGCTATAGAAGATAGAAAAGATAAAAGAGTAAGACTAGAAGGACAACAACAAAGTCAAATGATTTCACAAAGGCAGCAAGACGGATTACCAATTAATTTTGCTAGCGATGCTGCTGCTGCTGATGCAAGCGTAGAACAACTTTCACAAGACAATCAAGAAATGATGTCTAATGAACAACAACAAATAAGCTAAGCTTATATTATTAATTATTATATTATATTATGTCAGAAGAAGTAAAAGAAACAGCTGGCGGTGAGTTGACTCAGGGTGAGTTTAAAATAAAAAAATCACCTAAAAAATTAGTCAACCAAGATCCGGTAGCAAAAGTAGATTTAAGTAAACCTAAAAAAGTAATTGAAGAAACTATTACTAAGGTTGATTTAACAAAAGAAGAAATAAAAGAACCTGTTGAAGAAAAAGAAACTCCTATAATACAAGAGATTAAAGAAGAAGAAATAAAAGAAGAGGTTAAGGAAATAACTAAAGAATTAAAAGAAGCAGTAAGAGACGAAAAAGTAGTAGGAAGACAGTTACCCGAGAATGTAGAAAAACTAGTTTCTTTTATGGAAGAAACAGGTGGTAATGTTGAAGACTATGTTAGATTAAATACTGATTATTCTAAAGTTGACGATAATTCTCTACTAAGAGAATATTACAAAAATACTAAGCCACATCTTGATCATGAAGAAATATCTTTTATAATGGAAGATAGTTTTAAAATTGATGAAGATTTGGATGAAGAGCGAGATGTAAAGAAAAAGAAACTTGCCTTTAAAGAAGAAATTGCTAAAGCCAAAAACTTTTTGGAAGAAACCAAGAGTAAATATTACGACGAGATCAAGTTGAGACCGGGCGTAACTCAGGAACAACAAAAAGCTATGGACTTTTTCAATAGATACAACGAGAACAAAAAAATAGCCGCAGACAAGCACGAGCAATTTGTTAATACAACTAAAGAATATTTTACTAAGGATTTCAAAGGTTTTGAGTTTAACTTAGGAGATACTAAATTTAGTTATAATATTAACAACACTGAAGAGGTAATAGATCAACAGTCTGATTTGGAAAAATTCGTAGGGAAGTTCCTAAACGAAGAAGGAAGAATAGACGATCATAAAGGTTATCACAAAGCTTTATACGCTGCTAGAAATGCTGATACAATAGCTAAACATTTTTATGAACAAGGTAAATCCGACGGAATTAAAAATATAGTTAATAAATCAAAAAATATAGATACAGCTTCACGTCCACAAAACAATGAAGATTTATTTATAAATGGTTTTAAAGTAAAAGCAATTTCAGGTGTTGATAGTTCTAAGTTGAAAATAAAAACAAAAAATAACAAAAACTAAAAACTATATAAATGAGTTTACAAACAGGCGGGAGTTTTCCTGCATCTATAGTTCCTTCTCAAAAGAGAATGGCACTAGAAACTAATTTCCTAGAATTCAATACTGGATCTGGAAAGGATTTCGCACAACAATATCTACCTGAGCTTTACGAAGCAGAAGTAGAAAGATACGGAAACAGGACTTTGTCTGGTTTCTTGAGAATGGTAGGAGCTGAAATGCCTATGACTTCTGATCAAGTTATTTGGTCTGAACAAAATAGACTACATGTAGCTTATAAAGGTTTAGCCGCTCCAATATCACAATCTGCAGCTGGAAATACTGGTGGAACTGGTGTTGGTAACGATGTTACTATTACACCTTCTTTAGTTAACTCTGGAACACCTGGTGCTGATTTAGATAAGCATGCTATTAGAGCTAATCAAACTGTATTGATCTCTGATCAAGCTACTGGTTTAGTTACTGCTAAGTTATTAGTAATTAGTGTTACTGATACTACTATCGTATGTAGATTATACGGAACAAGTACTGTGCCTGCTGGATTACTTTTAACTAACAATGTAAACATATTTGTTTACGGTTCTGAGTTTAAAAAAGGTACAAATGGTATGGTTGGTTCTATTGAGCCAAGCTTTACTCAGTTCTCTAACAGACCTGTAATTATCAAAGATACTTACGAAATCAATGGTTCTGATACTGCTCAAATTGGGTGGGTTGAAGTTGCTACTGAAGACGGAACATCTGGATACTTATGGTATTTAAAAGCTGAGTCTGAAACTAGATTACGTTTTGAAGATTATCTTGAAATGCAAATGGTTGAAGGTGAAGATTCTAAAACTGTTGCAGGAGGTACTACAGCTTTGAGTTCTTTAAAATATGAAGGATCACAAGGTTTGTTTGCTGCTATCGAAGATAGAGGTAATGTATATTCTGGTTTTGCTGGAGCTGCTGCTCCTGGTTCTGGTGCTTTAGGTGATTTCGATGAAATCCTTAAAAACCTAGACAAGCAAGGTGCTATTGAAGAAAATATGTTATTCTTATCTAGATCTACATCTCTTGATTTTGATGACATGATAGCCGCTATGGCTGGTGGAGGTTTTGCTTCTACCGCTTCTGCTTCTTATGGTCTTTTTGACAACGAAGCTGAAATGGCATTAAACTTTGGATTTTCAGGATTTAGAAGAGGTTCTTATGATTTTTATAAGACTGACTGGAAATATCTAAATGATGCATCTACAAGGGGATTAGACAAAGAGATTGATGGTGTTTTAGTTCCTGCTGGAACTTCTACAGTATACGATCAAATGTTAGGATCTAACATTAGACGTCCTTTCTTACATGTAAGATACAGAGCTTCTGAAACTGAAGATAGAAGATTTAAAAACTGGATCACTGGATCCGTTGGCGGAGCTTATACTTCTGATTTAGATGCTATGACTGTAAACTTCTTATCTGAAAGATGTTTAGTAACACAAGCTGCAAACAATTTCGTATTGTTTAAAGGAGCTTAATTATTATATAATGAGAGTGGCTCTCGTCACTCTCTTTATTAATCTTTTAAATAATAAGAATTATGCAAAGTTTTATAAAAGTAAAATACAATGCTTTAGCAGCTGCTGGGGATATTCAAACATTCTTGACATTAAATGTTGAGAATGCTTATAGAGTAGACGTAGTTGCTGGTAATGCACGTATTTATTATAACATACCTTCGAGCTCTGGCAATGTATGGAGCGTTGATATGGATTTTTCTGGTACTTTAGTAGCCGCTGACGTTACTCAACTAGAAAATCTTATAACTTCGGTCCAACAAGAACCTTTGGCGATTGAAACATTTTTACCACAAACTGATAATGACTTCTATTTAACTGCTTTTGCTGTTAATGAAGCTGTTTATCCATCTTAATATATAGATTATGGCAAATATGAAAATAAAATTAGTTACTGGATTAGCACCTTTGAAAACTGGTGCAACATTAGCTATTGGAACAAACAGTACTGATGCTACTAATGGTACAATTACTGCTTCAACTGCAAGCTCTTCATCTGGCGCTGGCTCTGGAGGTACGTTTACTTTAGTTACATCAGGTGGTGCTCTTGCTAGTTGCACAGTGGTAGCTGGAGGTGATAGTTATGCTAATGGTGATACTGTAACTTTTAATGCAAGTATTGTTGGTGGATCTACTGATGTAGTGTTTCAAATAGCTACAGCAGATCTAGACATCGATGGTGATTTAGGTAGTCAAGCTATAGTACCAGTGGATGACATATACTGTGTTATACCTGCAGCTAACGGTGATACTGTTAGTTTAGAACAATTACAAGTTGAACACAATAGAAAATGGTTATTAACACTAAACGGTGGAGGCACAGGTAACTATGCCGCTATTGCTAGTGCTGTTAATAATTGCGTAGTCGCTTCTCAGAGAGATCCTTTATCAATGCCTGTTTTAGGTGGTGATAATTTTACTCTTCCTGATGGAGTTACTATTTCAAAAGTTGAATTAAGCTAAAACAATAATAAGGCCCTATTTAGGTAGGGTCTTTTTTAATTATTATATTATATTATATTATGGAAACAAAAGAAAAGAAAAAGCCTGCGGCTAAAGCCCCAGCAACTCCTGAAGTAAAAAAAGATACTTGGGAATATAAAGATAGAAATTACTATCTTTTAGGAAATAGAAATCCTCTAACATACACATTACCGAGTAGACACAACACTAGATACCCTTTAGTTAAGTTTGATGAAGAAGTAGGTTATGAGAGAGAATTAAGATATGCTACTAATCAAAAAAGCATTTTTGTAGACGAGCAAGAAGGACAAATAACCTTAAAACATATCGTGTTTGAAAATGGTCATTTGATGGTACCTAAAGAAAAAAGAAATTTACAAGAGTTCTTAAACAAGCATCCTCACAAAGATTTAATATATTGTGAATACGATCAAGTTGAAGAAGCTATAGACGAAGTTGAAGATTTAGAATTAGAATTAATAGCTATGAACGCTGCTATGGATATGGATGTTGATTTTGCAGAAGCTATATTAAGAGTTGAAGTAGGATCAAGCGTTAGTGATTTATCTTCTAAAGAATTAAAAAGAGATTTATTGTTATTAGCTAGAAAAAATCCAAGTTTATTTATAGAACTTGCTAATGATGATAATGTTCAACTTAGAAACTTTGCTATTGTAGCAACAGAAGCTAACATAATAAAGCTTTCTGCAGATAGTAGAACATTTACTTGGGCTAGTAATGGCCGTAAGTTAATGAATGTTCCTTTTGATGAAAACCCGTATTCAGCAATGGCTGCGTGGTTTAAGACAGACGAAGGGCTTGAAGTTTACAAGTCTATAGAGAAAAAGACAAAATAACAAGTGATTATAAATAAGGGTGGTTAACGCCACCCTTTTTTTTTAAAAATATTAAAATGGCAATAAACGTAAATACGGTATATACAACAGTATTAAGTATTCTTAATAAAGAACAACGTGGTTATTTAACTCCTTATGAGTTTAATCAAATAGCTACGCAAGTACAATTAGAAATATTTGAAAAGTTTTTTGAAGACTACAACCAGTATATACGTATGCCTAAAACAAGTGTAGAGTTCGCCTCTAGAATGGACCACATAATGGAAGAGTTTCAAGTGTTTGAAGAAACAGATTTTGCAAACAATACTACTCCACCAACCTCTAATGTTTATACTCAGCCAACTAGATTACATAGGTTTGGTTCTGTAACATGGAATAAAGGACTTAATTCTCCACCTATAGAAATACTCAACAATAGAGATTACAATCAAATAAAACTATCTCCTTTAACACAACCTACAAATAATTTTCCTGTTGCTAAATACCAACAAGATAAACTAACAGTTTTTCCAAGTCCAACGACTTTTGCAAATACAGACGTTACTTTTAACTATATTAGAAAACCATTAGATGTTGTTTGGGCTTATAAACTTGGTACTTTAGGTCAATACCTATTTAATGATTCTTCTAATCCGGTTGACACTGGCGTAGTACCAACTAGTGGTTATGTTGATTTTGAAATAAGTGAAAGTCAGCAAACTGAAGTTATTTTACAAATATTAAAATACGCAGGTGTAATAATAAGAGATCCACAAATAGTACAAGCTGCTTCAAATGAGTTAGCTCAAAATGATGCTAACACTAAAAGATAATAAAATATGGGACTAATAACCGAAACTAACGCGCAATACTATTCTGGACAACAAGATTTTGTAATTTCCACTGGTGGGGCTACAGTAACTAATCCTACTTTTAATTGTACTTTTAACACGTCTGTTGTTAGTGCTTATGATAGCACCGGAGTTCAAATAGGTTCAGCTTCTAATTATACTATATACATATTAATAGCTGGCGTATATGTAGCTCAAAATGGAAACCTATCTTATGTATCTGACTCATTAAATAACATTATAACACTTCGTGGAGATTACTCAGGAGATGCTTATGTACAATTAAGTGGCTCTGCTATAGGAGATAATTATGGTAGTTATGAATATATAAGTTTAAAAGACATAGTAAATAACTTTATAGTCGCTTATGTAGGTATGGACAAATTAATATCTAGAGTGAAAAGATCTGACGTTGTATTTCACGCAAAAAGAGGTTTACAAGAATTTAGTTATGATACTTTAAAAAGCGTAAAATCTCAAGAATTAACTATACCTCCAAACTTAGGTGTTCCAATACCTCAAGATTACGTTAATTATGTTAGATGTTCTTGGATAGATTCAAGTGGTGTTCAACATATAATATATCCAGTTAATAACTTAACATCATCGCCTGACCAATTACCTATTCAAGATAGTAAAGGTGTTCCTACTCAAAACTCTTTTGGAGAAAACAACTTAGCTACACAATCACTAACTGAAGATCGTTGGAACTCATCAAATACATCGGACATAGATGGATCAATAGAAAATAATTCTAATGTTTATAGTAGAGCTTGGTGGAAATTAAACTTTGGACAAAGATATGGATTAGACCCACAAGTGTCTCAACAAAACGGATGGTTTCAAATAAATGAAAGGCTAGGTACATTTACTTTTTCTAATAATTTAGTAAACAAGCTGATAGTTCTTGAATACATATCAGATGGATTAGCTTATGATATGGATTCTAAGGTACCTAAGATGGCCGAGGATGCATTATATGCTCACATAAGCCATTCTATACTATCTTCAAGATCTAATGTCCAAGAATACATTGTTCAAAGATACAAAAAAGAAAGATCAGCAAAGCTTAGAAATGCTAAAATAAGGTTATCTAACATAAAGCTAGATGAAATAGTTCAAGTTATGAGAGGTAAATCTAAATGGATTAAAAATTAGATATGGCTGATATAAGAAACAACTTTATAAAATCTAAAATGAACAAAGATTTAGATGATAGATTATTGTCTAATGGAGAATATAGAGATGCTCAAAACGTTAACGTAAGTAGATCGGAAGGTGAAGATGTTGGGGCTTTAGAAAATGTGTTAGGTAATAAACTAATAACTAACTTTGGTTTATCGAGTGTAGTTAACTTAGAAATAATAGGCTATCTAAACGATAATACTAATAATAGAGTGTTTTTTATAGCCACAAACTACACTGACTTTTCTGATGACACCTTGAGTAATCCAGCTCCTGCTGGAGCGTCTTGTTATGTGTTAATGAGTGATTTTAAAAACAATACAAATGCAATACTTGTTCAAGGCAGGTTCTTAAATCTGTCTAAGACACATCCAATATATCACTTAGACTTAATAGAGGATTTATTATTTTGGACAGACGATAGAAACCAACCTAGAAAAATAAATATAGCTAAGGCTATAGTTAGCGGTGGTTACTACGTTAATGAAGATACAATATCTGTAGCTAAGTATTTTCCTTACAATGCTCCGTACATGTATGATACTCTAGTTTTATCTAGTGTAACTACTAACAACACCAACATCTGCGTATCAAACGTTGCTAACCCTGACACTCTTAGAGCTGGCATGCAAATATTAACTCCCGTTAGTTTTGCTGAGAGGTTTCAAAAACCTGTGTTTATTATATCCGTTAGTTATGCAACAACAGGCACAAGTGTTGGCCAATTTATTGTTTCACAAAATTTACCTGCAGGAACAAACCAAGTTACTTTTATATATCCTACTTCTCAAAACAGAACTGATGAATTTATAACACCTAGCTCTATGGCTAGCTTTGTTTCTATTTCTGGCGCTAGTAATCCATTTACAATAGCTTTCAATAACCAAACGCACCCACTACCTAGTGTTGCTCCTATGAGTTTACAGAGCAACATGTTAGTTACTTGTCCTGGTAAAATAAATGAAAGAGTATTAACTACTGGTCAAAGTAGTGGAGTTACCGCTGTTGATGTAGATAAAGATATAACATCAAGTCCAAATAGCGTTGTAGCTGGTGATATATTAGAATTCTCATTTCCAAACCCTTGGTATACCAATACTTGGCCAGGTGATAAAGAATTATTAACTAATAAATTTGTGAGATTTGCTTATAGATTTAAGTTTGATGATGGCGAATATTCTCTTATATCTCCATTTACTCAACCAGCATTTATACCTAAGCAAGATGGTTATATAATATCAGAGCCAACTAATAACACACCTCAGTTTTATTCTAATCAAGACGAAGGTATTGGTGCTTCAACTATAATAAGTTTTTTTGAAAACAAAGTAGATGATGTAGGATTAAAAATAGAAACTCCTTTTCCTGTAAATCAAATGCAGGGTTTATTAAAAATAGACGAAATAGATATACTATACAAAGAATCAGATGGTTTAGCTATACAAGTATTAGAAACAATACCTATAACAGACGCCTCTATAACTACCAACTCGACAACAACGTATACATACACTTATCAATCAAGAAAGCCTTTTAGAACTTTGCCGTCTGCTGAAACTACAAGAGTTTTTGATAAAGTACCTATAAGAGCAATGTCTCAGTCATCTGTAGGTAATAGAATTATATATGGTAATTTCTTAGATAAACATTCACCGCCTCAAAACATAAACTATAGTGTTAACTCTGGACCTAAATATAAAGTAAGTGAAGCTAGCAGTATATATTCTACTGTGTCAACACCTAACCACACGTTAAAACAAAACAGAACTTATCAAGTAGGTATAGTTTTAGCGGATCGTTATGGTAGACAATCAGATGTTATTTTATCATCATTAAGCAGCTTTCAGTACTCACAAGCAGGAAGTAGTGATCAATTCGATGGATCAACAGTTTTTCATCCTTACTACTCAGAAGCTGATAGTATATCTAAAAGTGTTCCAATAGGAGGCTCAGGCGCTAATGCTGGCAGTGGATGGTTTGGCGATTCTTTAAAAATATTATTTAACGAAAAAGTACCAGCTACAACTACTGGGGAAAATGCTATTGGTTATCCTGGCTTGTACAAAAGCGGAAATTATAAAGCTGTGGTAAGTCCCGCTGTAACAAATAGTAACACTGCTGTTGTTAGCAGTATAGATATAAATATAGCTATTGGTGACATTGTTAGCGGTCAAGATGTTAGCATTATAGCTATAAATCAAGGAACTAATACACTTACTTTTTCAGGTAACATAACTATAGCAAACAACAAGACTATAACAATATTAGGTCCTGAAAACAAATTAGGTTGGTACTCTTACAAGATAGTTGTTAAACAACAAGCTCAAGATTATTACAATGCTTATTTAGCTAATATTTGTTCTATACCTGTCCAGGTAGTGCAGAATATAACTAGAGTTACTGGAGCTGCCGCTACTGGTGTTGGAACTAATATTATAAGTTTTAATACAGCTAGCATAGCTAAGTTACCAAACGTTAGTATAGGTGATTTAGTAACCGGCACTGGCGTAGGAGTAGGTTCCGGCGAACCAGCTGGCACTACTTTACCAGCTACAGTTATTTCTAAAAATAATTTTGGCGTTAAGTTAAATATGAATATAACATATGGAGCTACTCAAGTTTTTGAATTTACAGGCCCTAATTATAAAGGACCTTCATCTGAATATATAAATAATCAAGCTTTTTACACAACTTTAATAAGTGATAACGTAAACAAAATACCTGCAGATCTACAGGAAGTTCAGCCAGAACAAACTCAATTTAGAACTAGTGACGCTGTTTTATACCCAAGAGTTACATCTTTAGTTATAGGCGGTATCAATGGCGTAGCTCAAAGACATTTAGGAACTAAATTTGCTACAGCTAGTACTATTGGTAAAATAAATGATTTAGGACTGCAAGCTTTTATAACAGATAATAAAGGTAATAATACAAACGTAGTGCCGACACAGTCTAGAGGCTTGTTTCAAGCTCAAACCAATCCACCAATTGCCATACTTTTAAGTGATGGAATAACGTTAGGTAGTACTACAACAGCTACTTCTTTACCAGCAAATTATTTTAGTTACTTAGAAGTTAAACCTGCAGATTCTTTATTAAACATATTTTACGAAACTTCTACTAGTGGATTAGTATCACAACTAAATGCAGATATAGAGGCTGGTGTTAGCTCTGGCGAAACAAGCCCAACACCACCTTTGGCTCCAATACAACGTTAAATAAATTAATATGTCAAAAATTATAGAAATAGATTTTTTTAATTCTTATTGGTTAAAATCAATAAAGATGGAAAATGCTGATAATATTGCTGGTTTTCCAAAAGGACATCCTGGAGTAGCTTACCCTGGCGGTTTAGCATTAGAATATAGTACTAGAAATTATTACATAGAAGAAGCTAGAATAAGAGGTGGTTTTAATAACACAGCTACAGATAACGGTGTTAGAGCTTATTTAGACGAGGAATATCCTTTGCAGCAAAAAAGAATTAACACTTTAATATATTCAGGTATATTTAACTCTAGAACAGGAATAAACAAGACTAATGTGTTTTCTATAAGTGAAAGTATAACTAAGTCCTTAGATCCACTACATGGCAGCATACAGAAGACTTATTCAGAAGATACTAACCTAATAGTATTCCAAGAAAATAAAATACATAGGGCATTAATTGATAAGGATACTATATATACAACTGAAAGTGGAACACAAACTCAAGCAGCTGCTGCAGTAGTTGGACAGTTTGTTCCTTACAAAGGAGAGTATGGAATAAGTAAAAATCCCGAATCATTTGCAATATATAACTATAGGAAGTATTTTTCTGACAAAAACAGAAACTCTATAATGAGATTATCAAATGATGGCCTTACAGAAATTAGCATGTATGGTATGATGGATTGGTTTAGAGACAACTTAGCTGAAATTAGTGATGAGTTTGAATTAAGAACAAGCACTACTACAGTATTTAGCGGCGGAGCTATTGGAAATATAATAGTTGTTGTAACAGTTCCAACGGGTGTAGTACCACCTTCAGTAGGTATGCATATATCAAATCAAACTGGTGGATACGTTACTAACGTAACTATATCAGGAGATAAATACACAGTTTCATATTCTCAATTATTTACCAGTGCAATTGTATCTCAATGTTTATTTGAATATAAAACTAGAGGTAGAGTGATAGGTGGTTGGGATATACATAACAAAAACTATGTAGTATCTTTACAGAAATCAACTAATCAAGTTACTTTAAGTAACGATTCTTACAACACTTTAACTTTTGATGAACAAATAAATGGATGGGTTAGTTTTTTAACTTTTAAACCTAATTTTTTATTTAGTGTTATAAACAAAACTTACACAACACAAAATTCAGATTTATACCAACAATACGACACTACTGTATTAAATAATAGAGGTTTATTTTATGGAACATCAAATCCATCTAATATCACTTTCGTATTTAATCCTAACCCTTCTGTAGTTAAGAATTTTAAAACTATAAGTTATGAAGGTAGCAACGGTTGGGAAGTTAAATCTTTTGTATCTGGCTTTGAAGGTTTTGATCCAGATCCACAAAATGCAGGGCTTTACATACAAAACCAAGACTCTACTACTCCGACACCACCTGGTGTTTCTGTAAAAAGCTACACAGAAGGAGTATATATAGATCCTATCAGCCAACAGCAGTTAAGAGCTGGCTTTCATAGAAAAGAAAATAAATATGTTGCTAATTTAATTTCTAATTCACCAGCCAGAGCTGGAGAAATAATATTTGGAGAATACATGACTGGTATAAAAGGTTATTTTGCTACTGTAAAAATAGAAACTGACTCAACAACACAATTGGGTGGCGCTAAGGAATTATGGTCCTCAGGATCATCTTATGTAACGTCATCATACTAAATTAAATTAAATGGAATTAAACGTAAGAAACCTTACAGAAAAAGATTATATTACACTAGTTAAATGGTGGAAAGAGTGGGGCTGGGATCCAGTGCCACAAGACATGTTACCTGACAACGGAGCAGGAGGTGTTATGATTCAGCAAGGTAGTAAACCTATAATAGCAGGATTTTTGTTTTGGAGTAATTCAAATATAGTATGGTTTGACTGGATAATATCGGATAAAAATGTTAGCAAACTAACTAGGGCTAAGTCTTTAATATACTTGATAGATGTTGTAGAAGGCATGGTCAAATCTGCTGGTAAAAAATACATAATAACTATTAGTGACAATAAAAGTTTAATATCTACTTTTAAAAAGAAGAATTGGTATGTGGATGAAGATCCACTTAATAAAATAATTAAAAAAATATAAGTATGGCATGTGGAGACAATAATAAAAATAAGCTTTACGCGGACGACCAAGAAACTAAAATGGCAGAGCTTGAGGCAAAAGAAGCAGAAATTGAAAAAGCAAGAAAAATTCAACAAGACCAAATAAAAAATTTAGTTAAGAATAGACAAGCAGCTATTAATCCATATGCTGGAATAACAAATGAAAGTGCTAACTTAGGAGTTGCTACTAAAGCAGCTGAGTTTCAAGCCGAGCAATCTGACATAGCACTAGCTAATACACTAGACGCTATGAGATCTAGTGGCGCTGGCGCTGGTGGTGCGACTGCTTTAGCTCAAGCCGCACTTCAAAGTAAAAAAGGTATTGCTGCATCTTTACAACAACAAGAAGCCAATAATCAAAAACAAGCAGCGCAAGGTGCTCAAAGTATTGCTAAGATGAAAGCTGAGGGCGAACAAACTAAGTTTGATACTACAGAGACTAGACAAAATGCAGAGATAAACAGACAGTCAGCTTTACTAGATCAATATAACCAACAGGTAGAAAGTAATTTTGACGCTTATACTCAAGCTGATTTAGCAGGACAAGGATAATTAAAAATATATAAATGAGTTACAAAAACCCAACAGGACTAAGCACAGGCAGTAGTTTATCAACTATAATATCACAACAATTTGGTAAAGGACCGAACAGAGAAGAAGCTCAAAAAAAAGCTAAAACTACCGCTAATATAGCTTCGCTAGCACAGGGTGTTTTAAGTTCTATAACTCCAAAAAAAGTAGCTTTAAAAGATTTTACCGCTACACAAAAAAATAAACAACAAAACTTATACAATGACATTGCTAGTTATGATTTAGGTTATAAAGATTTTGATAAACAGTCAGACACGTTTTTTCATAATCTAATTGATAAGTACAGTGAAATACAAGGACATTTAAATAATGGAACACTAGTAGACGAACAGTTAGGTAGGAAAGATTTGGCTAAAATAAACAACTTAGTAAATGTTTATGGAGATGCAATACCTAGAATGCTTAAAATTAGCCAAGCTATTGAAAGAGCTTCTAAAGATCCAAACAGTCCTCAATTAAGTATTACAGGTCCACCAGTTGATCAAATGCAAATAATAACTAAAATAACAAATGGTGAGAAAATAGATATTATACAAGAAGGAGATAGTATAATATTAAAAGATCCTGAAACAGGTACTATATTGAATGTTGCTGAATTTAATAAAGCTTTTAGTAATAATACAAATCCTTACTTGAAATATGAAGCTGACGTTTCAAAACCTTTAGACACGGCGTTTACTAGCTACATGAAAGATAAAGAAAATAATTTTACTTCTGCTTTTACTACTCCTGAAAAAATTAAAGATAGAAATGGCAAAGAGGTTGAAATAACTACAATGACTATACCCCAGCAAATATCTTTAAAAAAAGCTATGATAGGTGTAGATAATGAATCTACAGGCGTACCTGATGGTCAGTTTACAGCTTTAATAAATGAACAGGGAGAAAGCATATGGGAAGATATAATGGATGGTGGAAGAGGTTATGATGTTTTTAAAGATGATGATGGCTCTGCTTTAGAATGGTATGCCGGCAAAAACGGAGTTCCTGTTCCTGGGGATAAAGAGTTTCCTTTATACAAAAAGCAGTATGAAACTATGTTAGCTTATTTGTCTAATAAATCTCTACAAGACAATGCCGCTTCTGAGGGTATAAAGTTGATAACTGAGAATGAAGTTTCTAAACCTAAGGATGATAATGAAAATGAAAGTCAATCCGAGAACCAACCTAAAACTCAAGAAGAATTTAACAAGCAGTGGAATAGCTTAAAACCTGGTGAAAAACTCACAGGTCCTAATGGAGTTGAATACGAAAAAAAATAAAATATTATTATGGCTGAATTTATAGCACCAACTGATTCTATAATTGTAAAAGAAAACGATGAAAATGTTGACAACTTTACACCGCCTGCTGATGCTGAGCCTGTAAAGTCTACAGCAATTGGACCAGCTGACTCTGGACCAAGAACTGTGGAAAAGTCAACAGTCGATGCGGAGGATGCTGCAGCTGCAAAGACGGAGAAGGAAGTAGCAAAATTAGATGGAGATGCGAAATTAATATCTTCAGGTTCAGATTCAGAATCGAAATCAAAGCCTAAATCTTTATATGAGAAAAATAAAGATAGAGAAGAAAAGTACAAGCAAGATTTAGCTATAAAACTAGAAAACATACCTGATGAAGTCACTTCTTGGAATGATAGTTATTCAACTGGTGATGATAATCTTGATGAAGTAATAAGAACTAGTATAGAAGAAAGACCAAATCAATCAGAGCCTAGAACTAAAGATACAATGATAAAGTATGTATTGAGCTCTAGTTATGATTCAAATAGTAAAATTGCAGAATATTTACCCTTAGAGGATAAAGATCTAAGTGTAGTTAATGAAGAATTAGTAGAGAACAATAGTATAAGATCTATCTTACAACAAGGAGAAAGTGATGTTGATAGTTACAAAGACGCTAAGATAGTAGGTATAATACCTAGGTTTTCAGATGAAGAAGTTATTACAAGGGAAACTAAAATATTAGAAGATAGTGATGTTAACTTGTCACCAACAACAACGTCTACAGGCGCAGAAATAAGAAAGCCAGTAGAAGAAGAAATTATTGAAACAAAAAGAGATATAATTACTGGAAATCAGAGTGGAACTAGAATAGCTTGGCAAATGCCAGATGGAAAAGGAGGATATAAAATAAAATATACTAATGCTCCTACAGGTACAATACTCGGTGGTGAATTTGAAGTTGAAGACTTCACGATAGAATCTGATAAAGAGAAACATCAAGATTGGCAAAATAAAGTTGATCTTAGAGTTTTTGTTAATGAAGTTGAAGACGAGTTATTTGATAGTGATGACGATCTTTATCGTAGTGAAGATGGAAGTATAGATATAAACAGAGGTAAAGACTCTGCTATGGATAATTTTGCAAAAAATTACTATGAAGATATAAATTTTTCTAATCAACTATATGCTCCTAGAGATAAGAATAATGTAAAAAGCTCTTCAGCTGGATTTAATAATTCTAGAATGGCTGATTTTGGATTTTATTATGACGAAGATTCAAATAGAATATACAAAGATATAGTTATAGATGAAAAATTTAAACCAAAAATTACTGATGAAAATGTTTATTTTGATCTAGATCAAGAAGGAGTTCAAGAAAATTTAAAAGCTGGTAATTTAGCTGGGTGGCTAAAAGACAACGCTGGTGTAGCTGAACTTACTTCTGCTTATGAAGAGGTGTCTAAAATAAACCTTGAAACACAAAGAAACTTAGAAAGACAACAAGTAAAAATACATGCCATAAAAGGTGAGATAACAGCTATACAGCCGGAGCTAGAAGTAAATACTAGTTTTGTAGAGGTTTTTAAAAGAACTGGGAGTGACAACGATAAGACATTGAATAACCAGTTTGAAGAGCTAAATAAAAATTTAACTTATGAAGCTTCTGAAATATCTAAGCTTTACAAAATGCACCAAGAAGGTAAAGATATAGATATAAAAGAATACAATAAAAGATACAAGAAGTTTGAAGCTGATAAAGCTAAGTTCAATAAAATGGTAGAAGTTTTAGATCTACCTATGACTGAAGAAAACGGATGGAGTGAAAAATTAATAGGTGGTAAAAGAACTAGAAACGATAAGCAAAGAGGTTATACTGTTTTAAAGCATAAAGAGTCTGGATTAGAAATAATATACGGGTATCAAAATCAAGCTCAAAAAGGTTCTATATTTTTTGATGAGTCACGAATGGGCGATAATGCTTTATCCCCTAAAGACTATATTAAAAAAGAAAAAGAATTACAATACGACTTTGCTCAAAAAACAATAGATAACATCACTGAAATAGAATATTTAGGAAACTTAATAGTTGATGCAGGTTTAAACATTGATAAAAGATTCGCCACTGTTTACAAGGCTAATGTCAAAAAAGCACTAATAGAAGAAGGAGTAGCATTAAACAACGCTACCGTAATGGACTATTCAAAAAGAACTTTAAATCAGTTTACTAGTAATTACTTTAGAGCTATGAGTGGTTTTACTAATACTTTAGTAAGCACTATAGCTAATACTGGAAGTTTAGTAGGTTTCTACGATGAAAAAGACATGAAAGTTTTTGCCAGAGGATTTAAAGACGTGCAAAGAGGATTTGATAGTGCTATGAAATTTGTGTCTGTTGAAGAAAATAATACATTTTCTAAAGCTTTTGCAAAGACTTTTTATGGTAAGGCACATTCAGCTATGATAGATATGGTCTTTGATGTTTTAGTAACTAAAGGTATGGGTAAAGGCGGTTCTGTTAATAAAGCCGCTAAGATGTTAAAAGGAGCTGAAAAAGTTAGTAGAATAAAAAAAGCTAAAACTTTATTTTCTACTTTAATGAAAAGTCCAGCAGCGTTAGCTAACAAAGGTTTTGAAAAAGTCGTTAGTCAAACTATGGATATGATGACTAATCCTATGTTTTTGAAAATTGCAGATGGAACTCAAAGACAACTAGATGATCCTAGGTTTAAAGATATGAGCAGTGGTCAAAAGTATTTATATACTATGGGTACTTCTTTTATCATGGGTAAGTTAGAACAAATAGGTGTAGACTTTGCTACGGAAAGAGGAGGTCAACAAGTTGTTAACCATATACTTCAAAAAGCTTTTCAAAGAGGAGGTGATAATATAGCGAGAAATGCTGATAATATAATAATGGATTATTTAAAGCGTGGGGTAATAGGAACTACTAAAACTCTTTCTGGTTTTGGTTTTAAAATGACTGGTGAAGGTGCTACTGAGGTAGCTCAAGATGTATTTGCATTTGGAGCTGAAGAGTTAGTTAATTACTTAAAAGGTTATAATGGTAAAAAAAGTGGTGCTGCAGCTACTGGTTTTTATAATCCTGACTTTTTCTCAAAAGAAAATTTAGAAAGTTTAATTGAAACTTTTGCTTTAGGTGCAATAGCAACTGGACCAGTAGCGGCTATAGGTACAGCTACAGATATTAAAGAAAACTACGGTCCTCAGTCTATAAGTGGAGTTGGTGACAACCAGTTCAGTGTGTTTTACGACGTGTTTAGTGAGAAAGAAAACATAAACTCTTACGTTGAACAAATGGAGATTAAACTCGATGAAGCTATTGATGGTTTAGATAGTCAAGAAGAAATAAACGAAATTAGAGCAGAATACGACAAACAAATAAATAGCGCTAAAGAAATAAGCTCTAAAATGCAAGAGGTTAGAAATGCTGGAGGTAATAACTTAAGTTTGCAAGATCAAAAGAAGGCTTATCAATTGTTAGATGAATTAGAAAGACTTGAAGCTTCTATGGAGGTTGATGGTAAAAAAGCTAACAAAGATTTAAATGCTGCTAAGCTTGAGCAGATACAAGATATTAGAACTCAATTAAATGATCTTAGTTTTAAAGCAGAGCAAAATGTTAAAGATTCTTTAGAAAGAGGCAAGAAAGTAAGTGGTGATGCTACATTAACTCTTATAAATCCAGATCAAGATATAGAAGCTCAATTAGTAGAGCAAGGTGTAGATCCTGAATCTGAACAGGGTTTAAAAGTTATAAATAATAAAGGTGGAGCCACTATAATACAAGACGAAAACGGTAATGATAAAATATTCGTAGCAGCTGATAGTGATGTAGAAACTTTAATAAACCATGAAGAAAGACATAATTTTTGGAAAGAAGCCTTAAGTAGAGACCCTGAGTCAGCCGGTAGAGTTGTAAAAATTATAAGAGATTATTTAGAAAATTCACCTGGAAATGAAGAAGTATTAAAAGATATAAATAGAATATACGAAGCTTACGAAAATGATCCTGATTACACTAAAGAAATGTTAGACGAAGAGTTTATAATGATATTTGGTGATAAATTAAATGATAAAAATATTGATGCTAGAGTAAAAGATGATAGAAGTTTTAAAGATAAATTCAAATTTGCAGCTAAGGAACTATATAGAAATGCTTTTAATGTTAAATTTAAAGAACCTAAAAATATTGATGATGTTTTTGATTTATTAAGAAATCAAAGAAAAGCTATAGAAAAAGGTAAGAAATCTAAAAGATTAACAAACTTTACTGAGAAAGGTTTTAAAGATACTAAAACAGAACAGACTAAACCAGCAGATACTAAAGTAGTAGAGAGTAAAAAAGATACTCCTTTACAAGCTATAAATAAGCTTATACCTAGTGATATAGCAACTAAACAAGATTTTGAAAACTTTATTAATGATCGTAGATTATTTCCAGAGCTTTACAAGTCTACATTTAGTATAGAAGAAGGAAGAGATTTAGGTATGGAAATGACACAAGATGGTGTTATAAGTAATTATGTAAAAAGTAGATCTATTGGGGATGAGTATTTAGGAGCTATAGAGTCTGTAAGAAATAGAATTACTAATTTTGATCCTAATGCTAAGAGAGCTGATGGATCTACAGTTGGTACAGAAGGTTTTGGTGAATTTATATTTGCTAATACTAATTTTGGCAAAATGGATTCTAAGAAAAAACTAGCTAAAGAAAATGAAAAAAGACAAAGAGAAGAGTCTACAGATACAGAAGCTGCTAAGCAATTAACTACTCAAGATTCAGACCCTGTAGTAGAATCTAAAAAAGAAAGAGTAACACCTAGGTCTAAGATAAAAAAAGCAGCACCTGAGTTTGTAACTAAAGAATTAGAAGCTGATATAGAAAAAGCTATTACAGGTATAATTAAAAGCTCTTCACTAGATGTTAAGTCTAAAGAATTTAGACCATTCATAAAAGGAGTTATAGAAGGTGAGTTAACTAACAAAATAAAAAAAGAACTAGGTATAGGTAAAGATTATGACTTCTTAATAAAAAAATTAGGACCTAAGTTAAAAGATATAATGCCTATTGATTACTTTGTTAAATTAGAATCTCAAACAAAACCTGCAGATAGGTTATTCACAAATCCACCTAGAAGATTAACCAAGCAAGCTGATATAGATAAAGCAATGAGAAATGATAAAATCTATGTTGAGAAAGCAGCTCAAGGTGCTAACATCTATACTTTTAAAGATTTTAATCCTAAAAAACTAGTTGATTATATATTAGCTCCATCTATAAATCCTAAAACAGGTAAGAAAAGTGGATTAAAAGGTACTAGAAAAACATCTACAGCTGCTAGTATAGCTTTTGAACTAGGAAAAGACATGATACCTTCTGTCATGAAAAAACTAGGTATAGATACTTCTCAAGCAGCAGAAATTAGTAAAAAAATACAAAGAGAGCCTAGAGCTTTGTTTAGAAAACAAACATCTTTAACAGGTCAACAAGTAGCTGAACTTATTAAGGCAGCTCAATTTCCTAATAAACAAGCTTTAGCTAGAGAATTAGGCTTTAGCGCTGACGCTATTAATGAAAAATCTAGAAAAGGTCTTCAAGATCAAATGCTTGAAGCAGCTGAATTAGGGTTTTTAGATTTAACAGTTATTGAAGCTGGTAAAATGGGTAGCGGAGGCAAAGCTACTTATTACGGCAACATTGTAGATGGTAAATTTGTAAAAGATATTGCATCAAGTAAAAAGTATATAAAAAGAACTAATGGCGAGTATGTATTATTTGAACAGAAGAAAGAAGGTAAATTTAAAAGAGTAAATCTAGAGCAAGTAAATGAAAATACTGACTATATTGCTAAGCAAGGTCGTTTGTATTATGGAAAAAAAGATCCTGCTTACCAAACCTTAATAAGAGCTGCTGGCAAATCTCCATTTAAAAAAGGATTTAACAGAATAGGTTTACCTAAAGGTGGTAAGATTAATGCTGCTTGGGCTAAATCTAAAAAAGCTCAATCAGATTTAAATATGAACATATTAGATTATGTAGTAAATCAATTATCAGATGCGGTAAACGTAGGTAAAGATGGAGTCAAGATGTCTATGGACGTTGCTGGTATGATAATTATACAAAGCTATCAAGGTACTTCTGGCTTAATAAAAGCTGCGGCGCCATTTAAATATATTTCAAAGAATTTTGAATATGGAAATAAAAAAGATGGTGATAAAAAATATAGAGAAGAACATAATCCACCAGCATCTGTAGTTGGAGCTAGTATAATGGTTGCTATTAAAAATAATACAGCCAAAGAAGTTATGAAAGATATTAGAAATAACTTTTACCAAACTGTGCTATCTAAAAAAGCAGACTCAATGCTAGACATGGCTAAGCTAGATGCTACACTACCTAAGGGAACTTACATTGGAGACAATCCTATTATAAGACTAGCTAAAGCAGGTATAAACTTAAACGATATTATAAACGTTGAAACTGGCAAAAGTATGGCAGATGAGTTTGGCTTAGGAGTAGCTACAACAGTTAATACTTTTCCAGGTGTTATATCTTTACAAAATGATTTAATATCTGAAGTTGTTATAGGTAGTAAGGATTTAAAAGCTGCTAAAAAACAATTAGACGTTTATACTAAATTCCCTAACAATAATCAACCTAGTTTAGCTAAGACACAAAATGATGCTACAAAATCTTCTAATACTACTTTAAAAGAATCTAAAGTATTAAGTGTGGATGAAGACTTAAATATTTATGAGTTGTTAAGTAAGGCCGCTGGCGTTGATCAAGCTTTAAAATTAGCTAATTCTTTAGATCAACCTACTAAAAAGATCAGAGTGTTTGATTTTGATGATACTTTAGCCACAAGTAAAAATAAAGTATATGCTACAAAAGGTGATCAAAGAATAGAAATGAATGCTGAGAAGTTTGCTACTGATGCAGCCCAAATGATAGAAGATGGATGGGCAATGGATTTTAGTGACTTTGATAATGTTACTGATGGTGCTCGTGGCCCTTTATTTAAAGTTGCACAAACTATAAAAGAAGCTAGAGGTAATGAAGATTTATTTGTATTAACAGCAAGAGGTCCTAATGCTGAAACAGCTATATATGATTTTTTAAAAGCTGAAGGTTTAGAATTTAAAAGAGAAAACATAGTTGGATTAGGCAAATCACCTGGTGAAGCTAAAGCAAACTGGATGATCGACAAGGCTGCAGAAGGTTACAATGACTTTTATTTTGCTGATGATGCTTATCAAAACGTTAAAGCAGTTCAAGATGTTATGTCTGTTATTGATGTTAAATCTAAAATACAACAAGCTAAAGTTAAAGAATCAAAAAAGTTAAGTTTAGAATTTAATGATATAATAGAAAAAACCACTGGAGTAGATGCATTCAAAGAATATTCAGCTGCTAAAGCTAAAACTATAGGAGCTAGCAAAGGTAAGTTTAAATTTTTTATACCTTACTCAGCAGAAGACTTTTTAGGTCTTATATATCCTACTTTATCTAAAGGCAGCGTAGGTGATGCTCAGATGGCTTGGTATAAACAAAATTTAATAGATCCATATACTAAAGCACAGGAAAATTTATCTACAGCTAGATTAAATTTAATGAACGATTTTAAACAATTAAAAAAATCTTTAAATGTTCCAAAAAAACTAAGACAAAAGAACAGCTCTGGTTTTACAAATGAACAAGCAGTTAGAGTTCATCTATTTACTAGTATGGGCTATGAAGTTCCAGGTCTTTCTAAAAGAGATTTAAAAGAGTTGAATGATACTGTAGAAAACGACTCTCAGTTGTTAGAGTTTTCTAATCAGATATTAACTATAAATAAAGGAGATGGCTATGCCCAACCTGATGCTAATTGGCTAGTAGGAACTATAACTACTGATTTAATAAATTTAATAAATAATGAAAAAAGAAGTAAGTATTTAGCTAACTGGCAAGAGCGAATAGACGCTATATATTCTAATGAAAATTTAAATAAATTAGAATCTATATATGGCACTACATATGTAGAAGCACTTAAGAACATGTTAACTAGAATGAGAACTGGTAAAAACAGACTAACTAGTGGTAGTAAAATAGAAAATCAAATACTAGATTATATAAATGGTTCTATAGGTACTATTATGTTTTTTAATACTAGGTCTGCTGTTCTTCAAACTATATCTTCTATTAACTTTGTTAATTGGAGCTTTAATAATCCTTATAAGGCTGGTAAAGCTTTTGCTAATCAAAAACAATATTGGACTGATTTTAAAGAGTTAATGAATTCAGATTTCTTAGTAGATAGACGTAATGGATTAAAACTAAACATATCTGAATCTGAAATAGCTGACGCAGCTTCAACAAGTAATAATAAAGCTAAAGCTGCTTTAAACTGGTTGTTGTCTAAAGGCTTTTTACCTACTCAATATGCTGATAGTTTTGCTATAGCTTCTGGTGGTGCTACTTTTTTCCGTAATAGAATAAGTGATTTAGTAAGTAAAGGAATGTCTGAAGCCGATGCTAAGAAACAGGCTATGATAGAATTTAGACAAATAGCTGAAGAATCTCAACAGTCCTCTGATCCTAGTAGAATATCGCAGCAGCAGTCTAGCAATGTAGGTAGGTTAATATTAGCTTTTGCTAACACCCCTATGCAATACGCTAGAATACAAAAAAGAGCTATACAGGATTTAGTGAATGGTAGAGGAGACGCTAAGTCTAATATTAGTAGAGTAGTTTATTATGGATTTGTTCAAAATGTAATATTCAATGCTTTACAACAAGCCGTATTTGCTTTAGGTTTTGGTGATGACGATGAAGAAGATGAAGCTAAAAACAAGAAATACTTAAACGTAGCTAATGGTATGTTAGACTCTTTATTAAGAGGGCTTGGTATTGGAGGCGCTGCATTGTCTGTGGCTAAAAACTTTTTAATGGATATTTACGAAAGATCAGGAAGAGATCGACCGGAGTATGTAGATTCTGTATGGGAAGTAACTAGGTTTTCACCACCTATATACTCTAAGTTATCTAAACTAAAACAAGCTGGTTGGCAGTTTGATTCTAAAAAACGTAGAGAATTAATATATGAAAGAGGTTTTTCATTAGATAATCCAGCGTACGAAGCAGCTGCTAAAGTTGTATCAGCTACTACTAACATTCCTCTTGATAGAGTTATGTATAAGATAAAAAACATTGAAGGAGCTTTAGACGAGGACAATGAAATATGGCAGAGAATAGCTATGATGGGTGGTTGGCCTAAATGGCAACTAGAAGATCCTAAAACACCAGCTATGCTTACTCCTGAAGAAAAGACTGAGAAGAAAGCCAACGTTAAAATAGAAAACTATAAGAAAGCTAAAGGATCGAAAGACTATGACACTATTAAAAAATTAACTTCTGATCAGCAAATTAAAATGCTAAAAAGTTTAGGATTTGGAGATTACACTATTAAAAATGCAAAATCAGAGCAAGCTAAAATAGATTTAATAATAGCTAAGAATAGTGGTAAAAAGATAAAAATAGATAAAGAAGCTATTAGAAAAGATAAGTTTAAAAAATTAAGTAAAGAAGAACAAGTAAGAAAACTAGATAGCTTAGGATTAAGCAAAGCAGAAATAAGTGCTTTAAAATATGAAAATGATAGAGTTGAAAAAATGCTCGAATTAATGAAAAAATAAATATTATGGCAGGATACAGGAAAGACATGGAAAAAATGGGTGCAGCTATGGGTAAGATTAAAAATCCTATACCTAAGATTAAAAATCCTCCACCTCAATTTAATCCTGTAAGAAGAGATGCAACATATGTAAAACCCAATTTAAACATTGACATGGGTTTAACATCTATTAATTCTCCTTCTAACATCAATAAAAGATCTGACGCAGAGGAAAAGAGACTTGCTTCAAGACTAATTTCTAAAAACCCATCTCCCATAACTACTAATAAACCTATAAGTCTTAAGGAAATGGGAATTAAAAATTACAAATATCCTGAGAGTGGTGCTATTAAAATGACTGCCTCTCCTCATGAATATTTTTTAGGTGGTGGAATGGCTAAAGGAGGTTTTAACTTATCTAAAAGCTTAGCTGGAAAAGTAATTAGTAAAGCTAAACCTATTTTAAAAAATGTAGCTGCAGACTTTGGAATAGATCAAGCACTATAAGGAACAAAAAAACTGGGCACCATACCCAAAGTTCCTGTAACCAAAAAAGGGGAGGTCATTACGACTTCCCCTTTTTATATTTAACACCATGGGCAAAATCCGCCCGGACAACCGTCACACATAATTCATATTTTAATAGTTATACCTATTGACACTATAAAAGCGCCGCTTGCTATCGCAAGTGTATTGGGATTAAAATCTAGCTTTTGTTTATGCCAGATCATGTTGGTACCAGCAAAAGTCATCATGCCAATACCGCCTATTACAGCTAATCGTCTCATTTAATTTCACAATTATCACCTGCACAAGCTAACTCCCCTGCAAGATCTGTTTCATCTTCTGTTTCTATAATCTTACTAAGATCAATATCTTTAAGATGAGTCATAGCCATATCGTAATTTACTTTACTTATATCTTCAAATGGTGCTTGAGTATAGGTACCGCCATCATAAGGTAGTACAGACAAACCATTATAATGATCTCTGTTTTCCCACATCCATTTACCCGCTTGATCCCACTCTTCTTGTTTTAAGCTAACAGTAGCTGAAACGTTATGAGTATTAGATCCTTTTCTGTGACCAGGCTTTACCCACTCTGTGGCAACTTTCTTTATACGCTCAAGTAAATCAAATGGTGATTCATCTCTTAATATAGAACCTTCAGGAGCTTTTTGTGGTATACTAATTACAGCAGTATCATGAGGTCTAAAAAATTCATCCTCAACTAATTCAGGGTGGTTGTTAGATAAATACTTATACATAGATTCGTTTTTACCAACTCTAATCCTACGCGTATAATAATCAGCGTGCCATGCATGAATACCAGATGAAGTTCCTAATGCCAGAGATGTCGTCCCAGCAGGCTTCACGGTCGTGCATCTTGCTGCTGGATTAATACCAATAGCTTTAGCTGTCTTTGCATTTTCTCTTTTTACTATATTTGCAGCGGCCTTCATATCCAACGGCAGCACAGCGGCACTCGCGATCCCTGTCATTGATACACCGATAAGCGCGTCCTTCTCTGTCGTATCTCTCCATACATCTCTTAAATAATGAAAGTCAGTGTAACCAGCTTGCAATGTACCTACGAAGCTAGCATGCTTAACTCTTTCGTTTAAATCTTCTTGTGATTCAATATCACTAGCATTTACTTCACACAAGTTACAAAACTGAAAAGGTCTTAATGCTATTTCACAACAAGGGTTTGTGCCCCAGTCTTTATCATTGTTAAGATATATACCAGGTTCGCCTGACCCTGATAGCTCAACACGTTTCCAAAGATCCATAAAAAACTCTTGTGTTACTTTATGTCTCATAAGAACAGCTGAATTATTAGCTCTACCTCTTTGTGGATTTGTTTCCCACCAGCTACCTGATTTACAACTAATCATCTCGCTATCTTCAGCAGAAAATAAACTAATTAAAGCAGCTCTACGTATACCACCAGCTAAAACTGAATCAGCTATATGACAAACTATATCATGAGCCTCAACAGTTGTTAATGGTGTACCATCATCCTTAGCATCGAATATACCTTTAATTTTAAGTATACACTCTTTTAATGGTTGAGGTCCCGGTGCTTTACCACCTGATGTAACTAATTGAGCTCCTTTAGCTCTAATATCAGAATAATCAAACTCTACAGTAGAACTCCTCTTATCGCCCATGTAAGATTTCATAAGAACTTTAATTGCATCAGCCCAACCTTCAATACTATCTCCAATTAAAAACCTTCTAGTTCTTTTACTGTAAGGCTGATTAACTGGCGGCATCTGTTTTACGTGGTGATTCTGTACGGAGTATCCAACACCTGTGCCACCAAGCAGTAAGAACATGGTTTCGTGAAAGCTATCAATATGGTCAATTGGTAGATAAGCACAATTATAAACACGATTAGGACTAATCTCAATAGGTTTACCTCCGAACTGTAGCGAGCGCATGCTAGGTAAAATTTTCTTTTCATATACTAATTTATAAGCTTCATTTATTCTTTCTGAAAGCTCTGGATATTTTTTAATATGCATTGCTTTATTTCTATCTACTAGTTCTATCCAAGTTTCTCTACGATTTAACTCAGGCACGAACTTTGCGTACTTCATGTACACTGTTATATCACTTAGTATTTTGTTCGATAACTCCATCTTTCTTTTCTTTTTCTAATTTTTCAGCTTCTTTTTTTAAGAACTCTATAGCTCTATCGTAGCCTGGTATTAATTTTACAGTTTCTAAAGTACCTACTGCAGTAGTACTAAGTATATTCATTTCATTTATCATTTGCTGCACAACCCTTGTTAATGCCGCAATTTTATTCTGCATCTCTAGCAGAGTACTTTCTTTCATATTTTATTAATTCTTTATATTTTAAATATCCTTTTTGTTCTATACTCCAATCAATAAACTTCTGCAATTGACGTTCAGCATATTTTCTTCTTGCTAAGTCTTTTTTTTCCCAAGAATTAAGTTCACGGTTTCTTCGCATTCCTTTTGATTTTGAGGTTTGTATAACGTAATGTTCGGTAAGTGTTTATGTACATAAGCTTTAAATAACTTCCAGCGTATGGGAAAAGATTCATTAGCACGTCCTTTACATTCAATAATAAAATTATCTCCCACAAAATCCGGAGTATACTTGATATTAAGTATTTTTTTATTACCTCTATTACGGAACTCGCCTTTTCCATTTCCTTGCCTTTCATAAGCTTCTTGTTCAAAGTTAAAAGAAGGGACAAGCTCGTAAGTTTGTCCCTCGTAATGTGCTATGATATTAGCTTTTTTTAAAGCTACATACATGTGTTTTTCTAAGCCAGATGCAAATTGTATTCCATCATGCTTAACTTTTTTAGATCTTACCGGACCTTTTTT
>Ga0209535_1000322_pt1 | contig 33291 bp, 31 predicted proteins | sample LinPmetageLP28_FD_184041 | JGI IMG/M metagenome (GOLD analysis project Ga0209535, IMG submission 184041) | Marine viral communities from the Pacific Ocean - LP-28 (SPAdes) (version 2) | ecosystem: Environmental > Aquatic > Marine > Oceanic | place: Pacific Ocean | collected 2009-08-22
TATGATCTTCAACCAGAAGATATGTTTAACTGGGAAGTTTGTGATGGTGGTGATACTAAAGCAGATCCTAAAATTAAAAACTGGGATGGGCGTTCAGTTAAAAAAGTAAAATCACGATGGCTTAACAAGTATAGAATTATTGAATATATGGATCAACTATCTTTTTCTGATAGAGAGCTTATATTTGGTTATCATTTTCCTAAAACATTTTTTGTGGATATTGAAGTTGAGGTAACTGATTCATTTCCTGAACCAAGCAAGGCACCTAATCCAGTAACGGCTATATGTATAGTAACACCAGATAAGCAGTGTATAGTTTTAGCTACAAAGGATTTAGAAAGATCTGTACAATCTAAAATACAAAAACAAATTGATGAACATTTTAAAGGTATAGGCGAAGAGTTTTCATTTATTTTTAAATGCTTTAAGAATGAATATGATATGTTATATACATTTATGGATTCCTTTGTTAAAAAGTTTTCTATGATGACAGGTTGGAATTATGTTCAATTTGACTGGCAATATATTGTAAATCGCTGTAAGAAGTTAGGAATAGATCCATCTATCGCATCTCCCATTGGAAGAACATTCGGTAAACATGAATTTCCATGCCACGTAGGTGTAATGGATTATTTAGATATTTATGCAAAGTGGGATAGGACTGTTGATATTAAAGAAGATTTTAAACTAGATACTGTAGGTGAAGCTGTTGTAGGAATCCGAAAAATTAAATATGAAGGAACTATACAGGATATGTATGAAAAAGATTATCCTAAATATATTTTCTATAATGCGGTAGATACTGCATTAGTTTATTTAATTCATGAAAAAATTAAAACAATGGAAATTGCTTTAACTATTGCTCATATGACTCAGATTAGTATATTTAAAGCAGCATCACCCGTAGCAATTACTGAAGCGTTGTTAGCTCGAGAATTTTTAACTAGAGATTTAGTAATGGCAAAGGATCCTAAAGCACCACCAACAAAAAGACAACAATTTGAAGGTGCATTCGTAAAAGAACCAAAAACTGGAATGCATAATGCTGTAGCTGCATTTGATTTTGCTTCACTATATCCTTCTATTATGAGACAATTAAATGTTTCTCCGGAAAGTTTTATTAGAAAAGTAAAACCAGAAATTAGAGATAGAGAAGTAGGTGATGATAGGATTGTGTCAGTAACAGGTGCTGTTTATAGTACTGAGAGATCAATCTTAAAAGATGTATTAACTAGACTTTATGATCAAAGAAGGGAATATAAGAAAGAATCATTTAGACTTCAACAAGAAGCTTATGATTTAGAGCAAGAGTTAAAAAAACAAGACAATGACTAAAACTCATGTCTTAATTAGAATAAATAAAAAACAATACTAACTAATGGCATGCAACTAAATATTCTGGGTTGCATGTTTTGTCTAAAATAATAAAAAACTATGAGCAAACTTTTCACTGAACGCGTCGAATATAAACCTTTTGAATATCCTGAATATTATACTGAAGGATGGTTATTACAAGCACAAGCATTTTGGTTACATACAGAAATTTCAATGCAAGGCGATGTAAAAGATTGGAATGAAAATCTTAAACCACATGAAAAAAACTTAGTTGGAAATATACTTTTAGGGTTTGCTCAAACTGAATGTGCAGTATCTGATTATTGGACTGGGATGGTTACAAAATGGTTTCCTAAACATGAAATAAGACAAATGGCTATGATGTTTGGATCTCAAGAAACTATTCACGCAGTAGCATATAGTTATTTAAATGAAACATTAGGCCTTGAAGATTTTGCTGCATTTTTACATGAACCTTCTATGGCAGATAAATTTGACTTTTTAATGTCTACAAATGCCGACTATACTGATAAAGATTTATTAGCTAATGTAAAAGGCTCTAGGAAAGAAGTTGCAAGAAGTCTTGCAATATTTTCTGCATTTGCAGAAGGTGTATCTCTTTACAGTTCTTTCGCAGTTTTATATAGTTTTCAAATGAGAAATCTTTTAAAAGGTATTGGGCAACAAATGAAATGGTCAGTAAGGGATGAATCATTACATTCAACAATGGGGTGCAGATTATTTAATCATATGTGTTCTGAAGATGAAGGCTTGAGAGATGAAGTTAAAGAATCTATTTATGAAGCTGCAAAGTTAATTGTAGATATGGAACATAATTATATTGATAAGATTTTTGAAATGGGTGATATTGAAAATTTAAAAGCAGTTGATTTAAAGAATTTTATTTGTAGAAGAACAAACGAAAAATTACAAGAATTAGGATTAGATCCAGTATTTGAATATGATGAAAAATCAGCCGATGCTCTAGACTGGTTTTATCATTTGACAGGTGGTCATACTCATACTGACTTTTTTGCAATCAGACCTACTGATTATGCAAAAGCAGGTGAAGGTGATGATTGGGATGATATTTGGTAATAATTAAAAATAAAAAGAATGACAGCAGATCAAATAGAAAATGAATTAGGTTGGGAAAGAGGCGTTGATTATCCTGAATGGGGACATACCGATGTTTATCTAAATACAATATCAAGAGGGTATTGTTTACCAGGAGAAACTCCAAAGGATGCTTATTGGAGAGTAGCAACAACTGTAGCTAATAGGCTTAAGAAACCAGAAATGGCAGATAAGTTTATGAAATACATTTGGAAGGGCTGGCTGAATCTAGCCTCTCCTGTATTAAGTAATACTGGAAGTGAAAGAGGTTTACCTATTAGTTGTTTTGGTATTGATGTAGCGGATTCTATTAATGATATAGGACAAAAGAATCTAGAGTTAATGCTATTAGCTAAGCACGGCGGCGGTGTTGGTGTTTGTCATAATCAAATTAGACCAGCAGGAGCAGAAATTACAGATAATGGAACAAGTGATGGTGTAGTACCTTTTATTAAAATTAATGATTCTACAATACTTGCAACTAATCAAGGAGCAGTAAGAAGAGGTGCTGCAAGTACTAACTTAAATATTGAACATGGTGATTTTTGGGAATGGTTAGAAATTAGAGAACCTAAAGGGGATATTAATAGACAATGTTTAAACACTAATCAATGTGTAGTTATTTCTGATAAGTTTATGAGAAATGTTTTAGAAGGAGATTCAGAATCTAGAAAAAGATATGCAGCTGTACAAAGAAAAAGAAGACAAACAGGCCAACCTTATATTATGTATAGAGGAAATGTTAATAAACAAAATCCTGATGCATATAAGAAAAATGGTTTAAAAGTATTTATGACTAATATCTGTTCTGAAATAGTTTTGCATACTGATGAAAATCATTCTTTTGTTTGTTGTTTAAGTTCTCTTAATCTTTCTAAATATGATGAATGGAAAAACACTAATCTTATTTATGATGCAACCTGGTTTTTAGATGGTGTACTTGAAGAATTTTTACAAAAGGCAAAATACAGGAAAGGGTTTGAAAATTCTGTAAGATCTGCTGAAAAAGGTAGAGCATTAGGTTTAGGAGTCTTAGGGTGGCATACTTATTTACAACAGAGAGGTATCGCATTTGAAGGGTTAGAAGCTCAATATGAAACTCGTAATATATTTTCTCAAATTAAGATAGAAAGTGAAAAAGCAAGCCGGGATCTTGCTGAAGAATACGGAGAACCGTTATGGTGTAGAGATACAGGCTTTAGAAATACTCACTTAAGAGCAGTTGCACCAACAGTTTCTAATTCCAAATTAGCAGGTGGTATATCTGCTGGTATTGAACCAGTACCTGCAAATATATGGACAGATCAATCGGCTAAAGGAACTTTCATTAGAAAGAATCAGCAGCTATTAGGTTACTTAGATAAAATGGGGCATGATAATAAAAGAGTATGGGATAAAATCATGGCAGATGGTGGGTCTGTACAAGGTCTTAAATTTTTAGATGATTGGTGTTTCTTAAAAGGAATGTTAATTAAATGTAAAGATGTACCAGAACATCAAGAAGGTGTACCTTTTAAAGAAGTGTTTAAAACATTTAAAGAAATAAATCAATTAGATCTTGTAAGACAAGGTGGAGTAAGACAACAATATGTTGATCAAGCAGTTTCTTTAAATTTAGCATTTCCTAAAGAAGCTACTCCTAAATGGATTAATCAAGTTCATCTTGAAGCATGGAAGCAAGGAATAAAAACTTTATACTATATGAGAACAGAATCAGTATTAAGAGGTGATATTGCTGCTAGTGCAATGGAGGAGTGTATCAGCTGTGATGGCTAATAAATAATATATGAATCTAGATTATTCTAAGCTATTAAATCGTAAACCTATAGTAACTGATCTTGGTCTAATAGAAGGCTTTATTAAGGGTAAAAGAATCCTGGTTACTGGTGGTGCAGGTTCAATAGGTAGTGAAATAGTAAGACAACTTGTTTCATTCGGTGCTTCTACGGTAACAGTCTTTGATAATGCTGAAGCATCAATGTTTCATTTAGAACAAGAGATTAGTAGATCAAATCCAAATTCTCATATAAAGTATGTAATAGGTGATGTTAGGGATAAGTATAGATTAGAAGAAGTTTTTGATTCATTTAAACCTAATATTGTTTTTCATGCTGCTGCATATAAACATGTTCCTATGATGGAATCTAATCCTGTAGAGGCAATCAAAACAAATGTATTAGGTACAATGAATGTATCAAACATTTCATATATGAATGAGGTAGATAAATTTATAATGGTCTCCACAGACAAAGCAGTCAATCCTACAAATATAATGGGTGCCACGAAAAGAATAGCTGAATTATATACTCAATTCTTAGAAACAAAATCATCTACTAAATTTATAGTTACAAGATTTGGTAATGTGTTAGGTTCTGAAGGATCTGTTATTCCTACATTTATAAAGCAAATTGAAAGAGGAGGTCCTGTTAGTGTTACTCATAAAGAAGTCATTAGATATTTTATGACTATTCCTGAGGCATGCCAATTGGTATTACAAGGTAGTGTATTAGGAAATGGTGGAGAAGTATTTTTATTTGATATGGGAGAACCTGTAAGTATTACAGATTTGGCTAAAAGCTTAATAAAGTATTTTAAGAGTAAATCTAAAATTAAATATATAGGATTAAGACCAGGTGAAAAACTATACGAAGAGTTACTTTGTAATGGAGAAAATATGGTACCTACTAAAGATAAAAATATAATGAAGTTAAATCATGAAGAGTATGATTTTAAAACGTTAATACCTAAAATAGAAAAATTATCTAAAATAAGGTCTAATGATTTTTATAAAATAATCCTATTAGTTAAGAGCATAGTTCCAGAATTTAAAAGAGAACATAATGAATAAGAAAAATGTAAATTTATATTGGGATAAGTGGAATTTTGGACCAGAAGAAAGAGCAGGTATATCTCCATCAACACCTAGTCAGTATTTGAATTGGTTTAATGATCCTTGTGATGTTGCTGTTTTTGTTGATTACGACGGTTCTTTAAATAATTTAGAAACTATTGTTAAAAATTCATCACAAAAATATAAAGTAATGGTTCAAATGGAACCTTGTAGTTTTAATAAAGCTTTACATCAATGGATTTTAGAAAATGAAAATTTATTTGATTTAATATTTGTTCATTATCCTTCATGGAAAGGTTCAGGTAAATATCCTGAAAAATATAGGTATTACATAGCTGGTTCCAGAACTTTTATTGATTCTAATGAAAGGAAGATTTATAATAAAAGTAAAAATGTTACAGCTATATGGTCTAATAAAAACTTTGGATTAGAAGGTCATCAATTAAGGCATGCTGCTAGGAACTATATAAAAAATAAAATACCTAAGACAGTTGATTGGAATAATCCTGCAAAAAAGATTGATGTATTAAAAGATTATAGATATGAAATAGTTGTAGAAAATGAATTTCCTTATTTTTTAACAGAGAAACATTTAGATTGTATGTTAACTGGTACTATTCCTATAGTATGGGGACATAAAGATACTAAACAATGGGAAGGTTTTAATACAAATGGCATGATATTTTTTAATACTGCCGAGGAATTGTACGATATCTTAACCAGTGATAAATTAACTTCTGAGTTTTACAACTCAAAAGAAAAAGAAATTAAACATAATTTTAAAGAATGCTTTAAACATTTAAGTTTTGGAGATATTCTTTGGAGGAGTGGATTAAAAGAATTATATAATGATTAATATTTATGGAAATGGCGGTCACGCAAAAGTGGTAAGTTCTCTTTTGTATCAAACTCATGATCTAGATCCAACACAACTAAAATTTTGGAATGATAGTAGCTATGAAAAAGAGGTTGGTGATTTTGATCCTTATAATAATAACATAGAAGGTAAATGGTTAATTGCTATTGGTAATAATAATTCAAGAAAAAGAATAGCAGAATTGTTAGGAAATGATTGTTATATTACGGTAATTGATAAATCGGCTATTTTGGACAGGAATATTACACCCGGAACAGGTTCTCAAATATTACATAATTCTACAATACAAATTGGAACTAAAATAGGTAAACATTGTATAATTAATACTGCTGCCTCTATAGACCATGATTGTATTTTAGGTGATTTTAGTTTTATAGGACCTAATGCAACATTATGCGGTGGTGTAGAAATTGGAGAAGGTACATTTATTGGTGCAGGTGCAGTGATACTACCTTATATTAAAATTGGAAAAAATTGTATGATTGGTGCAGGCTCAGTTGTTACAAAAAATTTACCTGATGAAATAACTGCTTATGGTAATCCTGTTAAAATAAAATTATGAAAAAGATTTACTTATCACCGCCTCATATGTCAGGTAATGAATTAAAATATATTAAAGATGTATTTAAAGATAATTGGATTGCTCCAATTGGACCTCATCTTAATATGTTTGAAGATATAGTTAAGGAGTATACTAATTCAAAATATGCAGTTGCTGTCACTTCTGCAACAGCAGGTATACACTTAGCATTAAAAGCACTTAATGTAAAAGAAGGAGATTTTGTTTTATGTTCTTCATTAACTTTTGTAGCAACTGTTAATCCTATACTTTATTGTGGAGCAGAGCCTATTTTTATTGATTCTGATGAAGGGTCATGGAATATGGATCCTTTATTATTAGAAAAAGCAATCCTCAATTCCGCAGGTTTAGGTAAAAAACCAAAAGCAATAATTCCCGTTCATATATTTGGAATTCCTTGTAATATGAATGCAATAAAAAAATTATCAGATGAATATGACATACCTATTATTGAAGATGCCGCAGAAAGCCTGGGATCTACTTTTAATGATAAGCATACAGGAACCTTTGGCCCTATTGGTGTTTATTCTTTTAATGGAAATAAGTTATTATCTACCTCAGGTGGTGGGGTTATTGTAACTAATGATAAAAAGAAAGCTGATTATATGAGATATCTCTCTACACAAGCTAAAGACAAGAAACCTTTTTACCATCATACTGAAATAGGTTTCAATTATAGAATGAGCAATGTTTTAGCTGCAATAGGCGTAGGCCAAATGGAAGTAATTGAAGATCGTATTAAAAGAACTCGAGAAATAAATCAAATCTACAAAAAAGAATTAAGTGAATATTTTTATTCATTTCAAGAAGAGAGGGAAACTGATAGGTCTAATATGTGGTTAACTTGTGCTCTTTTAAAAGGTGAGGATAAACCAGAAGATTTAATTTCTCATTTAGAAAAAGATAATATTGAAGCTAGGAGAATATGGAAGCCAATGCATGAACAACCAGTTATGCAAGGTTATAGAAAATATATAAATGGAAACAGTTCTTTATTATTCTTACAAGGTATTTGTTTACCTTCAGGTTCAGATCTTACAAATAAAGATATAAAAAGAATAATAAAGTCTATAAAAACATTTTTTAATAAATGATAACCTTTAAAGAATATAATTTATTAGAGTCTTATATAGGACAAGAAAATTTTCAGATTCTTTTAGAAAAGAATTTAAGTTCTAAAATAGATAATGATATTAAATTTGGTATAGTGATGGCTACCCATGATATGAGTGGTGGTAGGGCAAATAAATCTAGAGCTAAACATATGACTACTCCAGGTGTATTAAAAGAAGCTCTTAATTCTATTAAAGCTCAGAAATATAAAAATTGGAAAATTTATTTGACTGCTGATAAATATGAAGGTGATGAAAACGAGATTAAAGAAGTAATGAAAGAAATTATTCCTGATAATCAAATACAGTATAAGAATAGATCGACTCCCGGTGAAAGAAATAATAAAAAATGGTCTACTAAACAAATCCGCTTTACTGCAGGTTGTGGTGCACTTAATGACTCACTGAGCATGGCTAAGAAAGACGGTTGTGATTATATCGTTAGAATAGATCATGATGATAAATGGGCCCCTAATCACTTAGAGCTATTAGCTAAAGCTTATTCACAATATCCTGATTTAGGATTTGTATTTACAAGAAGTAAAAAGAAAGTAACAGCTCATAATACTTCCAAGAAAGTATTTATGCAACCTCAAAAAGAATATGATATGGATTTAAATAATAAAGGTTATGGCGCTAATGATACATCTCATTCAGCAGTATCATGGAGACCAAGCATAACTGGAAATTTAACTTATAGAAATCCAGATCAACAGAAAAACACTGCTCCTAAATTAAAAGGTGCTCCAACTGGATCAGGTGGAGTTTTACCAGCTGATTGGGATATGTTTAAAAGAGTTATGCAAAACGTGCGTGACAAAAATAAGAATTATATGTACATTCCTAAAGTAACAAGTTTTTACAGAAACCGTGAAGGCAAGTTCTAGTGATGAATATATAGATTAAATAACTAAAAATAATTATTATGGAAAAATTTGAAGAAATTAAAGCATTAATCGAAGCTTGTAATGAAGACGTAGATAAATTTTATGTAAAAGGAAATAAAGCTGCTGCTGTTAGAATTCGTAAAACTATGCAAGATATTAAAAATCTAGCACAAGAAGTAAGAATACACGTACAAGAAACTAAGAATAGTCTTTAATATAAATAAAGTTTAATAAAAAAGAGGCTGCCATCTAGGCGGTCTTTTTTTGTCTTAAAATATCTCTAGCACTCTTAAAACATTTGTTTATTTTGCCATATAATAATAAATTAGGAATTATATGGAAAAATGTTTAATGTTAGATTTTGATGATACTTTAGTTAAAACTATTGAGATTCATGCTGATTCTTGGAGAAAGGCATTAGAAAAGGTCTTAAATATAGAAATACCATTAGATGCAATTCTTGCTGATATTAATTATGGTATGGATGTTTTATTAGAAAAGTATCAATTAACTGCAAAAGAAAGTAAGTTAGCTCAAAAATATAAAAAGAAAATATTTTCAAAAAGTTTACATAAAACAAAAGTAAATGAACTACTTTTATACATGTGTAAGAGTAAAGTATTTAAAAATTTAGTAATAGCCTCTAATTCTTCTAGAGAAAATGTGGATAGAATTATGAGCTACCACCAAATAGATCCTTCATTATTTGATTACATTTATACAAGAGAGGATGTACCAAATAAAAAACCATCCCCAGATATGGGACATTTAATATTGGAAAAGTTTCCACAATATAATAAAGAAGACTTCTTAATGGTAGGAGACTCTGATGTTGATTCAACTTTTGCACGTAAACTAGGAATAAAATGCATAATAGTAAAATTTTAATAGGGAATAGTGGAGATAAAGTATTTCTCCAAGGTAATAAAGTAATTAAAGAAGCAGGTCATTATCCAGAAAAGTTTAAACAACAAATGGAATTTCTAATGTGCTGTGATCATCCTAACTTTATTGATGTTAAACCTTTATCAGAAACAAGTTATGAAATGAAAAGGTTTCCAACTTGGTATGATAAGATATTAGTTCAGCCTATAACAAATTCATTAGATCAATTAGAGTCTTTAATTTCAATAATAGGTAAATTTGACAATGTAGGATCTGATGTTAAAACAGAATCTTATTTTGAAAAGTTACAATTAAGAACAGGATATACATATGAAGGTACCTTTGATGCAATATCTGCATGGGGATTTGTTCATGGTGATTTAACAGTAAGTAACATTCTTCATGATTCTGACTTCTTATTTATTGATCCAAGAGGAACTGAAGAACAAAACTATTATGATTATGGAAAGCTTATGCAATCATTTGTAATGGAATATGAGTCCCATATATACAATAACCCTAATAAAAAATATAGTAAGTTCTGTAAAGAAGCTGAAAAAATAATGTATGAATGGTGCGATGAATATCAACTTAAATTCTTTTTAGCTGTTCATTTATTAGGAGCAGTACCTTTCTTTGAGTTAAATGAAAGATATGAATTAGCAGGATCTTTCCTTAAAAAAGGGCATGAATTATTTGATGAATTAGAAATAAAGTATAGTAAATGAAAAGAGTAAGTAAAGCAATTATATTAGCGGCCGGCCGCTCAACTAGGTATGGCAAAAATAAATTAGTAGATCCTATCTTAGGAAAGTCAACAGTTGAATACTGTGTAGAATTTTGTATGGAGAATGGAATAGAGGATTGTTATATTACAATCAGTAAAGCAGATTTCTTTTTTAAAGATAATGTAAAACTTTCTCATCCTATTATTGAAAAGTTAAGTAAATACAAAAAAGACATTAACATATTTTATGAATTCCAAAAGGATGATGAATATGGTCCAGGTGCAGCTATAAAGGTATGGGCAGATAAATTTGATGAAGCATTCTTATGTTTATTTGGAGATAATTATTATCAAGGAAATATAGGATTAGAATATCATGATCCAAACAGTACAGTTGTAACTTATAAAGATTATGATACAAGAGCAAGAAATTTACAACTTGCATCTATACTAGAAAATGTTGTTATTGAAAAACCTCATGGAATTGTTTCGGGTAGATACTTCTGTGGTTATATGATATTTTCTAAAGAAGCATTCAATAATCTTGACAGTATTAAAATGTCAAATAGAAATGAATATGAAATTACTCATTTGATTAATTCAATGAATAATTTAAAGTTCGAAGAACTAAACATATGTTGGTATGATTTAACATATGAAAATGATAAAGAAGTAATAGAAGATTTAATTCAAAATTGTTAAAATGGAAAATGTAAAAAAAGTAGGTTTCTTTAAGCTTGGTAAAGCGATTAAGTTTAATGAAAATAGTTGGGGAGCAATAGGAGGAGATTGCGAACCTAAGCAATTAATTAATTCAATTGCAAAAAGAAATCCTAATATTGATTATTGGTTATTAAGTCCAAATGATTTAGGTAGAGTTAGAGCAAAAGAAAAACCAGCGGTTCAATCACTATTCGGTCCTCCTGTTGAAACTGAATCTGCTGCACCACCAAATGTAAAAGAATTCCACTCTACAATGACTGATAGGAAATCAGCTGATGAAGCTGCCCAAAACATAAAAGATTTAGATTTAGATTTTATCTTTTTCTATACTGGGCCATCAAGTACAGTTAACATACCAGATTTTATTAATAAGGTTGATGGAACTGGGAGAGTTAAATCTTTAGACTTTTTTAAGTACTATGCAGCTCCAATAATTAAAGCAATGAATGAATTGGAAAAGAAAGTTCCTATTGTTGGTTTACTTGTAGATAACCGATACATTTTAGCATGTAAAGATTGGAATGATAATAATAGACCAACATATTACTTAGCACAAAATACTTTTACAAAAACAGAAGAGTTCTTTTGTAATCCACCTTTAAGAGATATTAAGACAATTGAATCTACTTATGAATATTCTGGAATTGAAACTGTATTTCTTTTAGATAAAAAGAGATATGACACTGATGAATTATTTGAAATGAAAAAGACTAATTCATTTATGATGTTACAAAACCAAGGGAAGGGTTCGGGTGGAATGGACCGATGGGATCCTGTTAGAGATTATGTTGTAAAGAATGATATTAAGACTGATATTTATGGAAAATGGGATGAAGAATTAAAGAAAGAGTACCCTCAGTGGTTTAAAGGTGAAAAAAGAATTGAATCAATGACCGATGAATTACTTTCTACTAAGTATACATTCTGTGTACCTATTAAAGAAGGAATGGTAACCTCTAAGTATGCCGAAATGCTACACTATGGTATTATACCATTCTTACACCCGTCTTACGATACTGACTTTAATGTCTTTCCTGATGGCCATTTCATTAGATGTAAATCTCCGGAAGATTTAAAAAAGAAAGTACAATTTTTAAATGATAATCCTGATCATTATAAAAAATTATTTTACAACTTACAGGAAAAATATTTAAAAGATTCTTATTATAGTGGAGAACATGTAGATAATAAGATCTGGGAAGCTTATAATAAAATAACAAACTAAAAACTATGTATAACTCACAAACAAAAATCCTAGTTACCGGTGGTGCTGGGTTCGTTGGTACTAATTTCATCAATGATCTTTTAAATCGAGGACACAATCCAAAATGTATTGCTGTAATTGATAATATGGAACATGGTACTTATATACCTAAAGTACATGATAAAATAGAAAACTTTCATAGAGTTGATATTAGAAATCAATTCGTGGAAACCATTATAGAAAAATTTAATCCTGATTATGTTTATCATTTTGCAGGTTTAGTTTCAATTTATGATTGCCATGAAGATGTATATGAAGCAGTAGATAATAATATCTTAGGAAGCATTAATGTAATGAATGGGTGTCTTAAAGCAGATGTTAAAAGAATTATATTTAGTGAAACTTCAGCTGTATATGAAAATTGTGAAATGGGAGAAGGTGGTTATAATGAAACTCAATCAGATCCTACAACAATTTATTCTACGACTAAAGCATGTCTTGCTCTATTAGCAGAATCATATCATAGAACTAAAGGATTAAATTATACAGCACTTAGATATTTTAATGTAGCAGGACCTTTACAAGATTATGAAAGAACTATACCACCAGTATTTGCTGGTTTTATCCTAAGAATTAAAGGTGGTCGTAATCCTATTGTGTTTGGGGATTATATGAAAGCAAGAGATTATATTGATGTATCAGATGTTAATGCGTTTCATATCCTTTGTATGGAAAATGAAGACACTGCAAACCAAACATTTAATCTAGGAACTGGTAAAATGACTAATCTAATGGATCTTAAAAATCTGATTGCAGATATTATGGATGTTAAAGTTGAATTTGATCATTATGATGCAATTGCAGGTGAAGCATTAAATTCATACGGAGATATATCTAAAGCTAAATCTATGGGATGGGAACCTAAAAAAGATATAACTGATACAATTAAAGAAACTATTGTATATTTAGAAAATGAAATAGAAGAAGGTAACATTGATCCTTTTACATTCATGGAAGATTTAGAAATTGAAAAAGTAAAAATATGAGCAAAGAAAAAGAATTAAAATGGGGTACTATGATTCCGTTAATCGGAGGTAGTGCAATAGGTTGTAATAAAGCAACAGGTAATTTACCAGCATTTCATTTAAGTTATGATGCATTTGCTGCAAACGAAAGTCATATAGAAGATTATTGGCCAGATGTACCTATGTATAGAATAGATCATGAAGAATTAGATATTCCTAATAAAACATTTGAACAAGTAGATTTTGTAAATTCTGTTTGTCCCTGTGCAGGTTTATCTCAATTAAATTCTGCAAGCGGTACTGCTGCATCAAGAGGTTCTGGTGCTACACAAAATCAATGGATGTATAATTCAGCAGAATATGTTCTGGAGAATGTTAAACCTAAAGTTCTTTGGGGAGAAAATGCACCAGGGCTTTTCACTAAAATGGGGGAGGGTGTTGTTGATAATCTTAAAGCCATCGGTGAAAAATATGGGTATAGTTTTTCTTTAATTAAAACTAATACTGAATTACATGGAATACCACAGAGAAGAATAAGAACATTTTATTTCTTTTGGAATACACCTACAGTACCTATGTTAGGTTGGAAATTTAGAGAAAAGAAACATCTTATTGATTATCTTGCAGAGATACCAAAGGATGCAACACTACAAGATATGTTTATGGTTGCTGGGAAGGTAACAGACCATTATAAGCCTTATGAATTTGTATTAGAAAAAGAAGGTTTAACTCATGCTGAATTTGCTAAGAAGTTTGGTAAAGGTACTATAGCTCAATATTTAGAAAAGCATGAATTACTTGATGAATGCATTAAATGGTTAGATAAAAATTATCATAAACAAGGCTTTTCTAATAAAAAATCTACAAAATCATTTGGTGATATGTTGGAGCATCAAAAATATAAAACAAGCCAAGGCTTAGGTTATTGGGACGCATCACCTCATTTCTTTAATGAAAGCTTTTCAGCTCTTATTGGTAGAAATATGTTTAATGGTGTACATCCAACAGAAAACAGATATCTTAACATTAGAGAAATGTTACACCTAATGGGATTACCGCTAGATTTTGGTATTAAAGATGCAAGACAAGTTAATCATATTGCCCAAAATGTACCAGCAACAACTGCGATGGATATGGCTGTTGAGGTAAAGAAATTCTGTGAAGGTAATGCTAAGATGACAAATTATACCTTTATGAAACAAGATAACACAAATCAAAAAATCTTAGTAACTGAAGAGTTAGGAGCAATACCTAAAAAGAAGTATAAAGTTAATAGTACTTTTTAAAACTATATTAAATTAATGCATATAACAATAAACAAATAATAAATTCAATGGAAGCAACTATTAAAAAAATTGACGGTTACGAATTAAGTACATTCGTCAAAAAACTTTTACCAATTGATAAATTCATTTTTATGAAAATTGGAAAGGAAGGAACCGTTTCATCTGTATACTTCCCAGAAAGGGATGCAGTGAAACTAGTATCAACACCAACATCTGATATCTTTGATACAGAAATAACTGACCCAGTAAAAGTTAGCTTTTATAACGGAAGTAAAGTTATAGATGCTCTGTCTCATTTTAATGGTGATGTACAAGGAAAGATTAAATATTCTGAAATTGATGGAGAATTAATGGCAAGTGATTTTACACTAGCTAATGATGATCTTCAAATTAACTTAGCATGTGCAGATCCATCTTTATCCTTTATGGAAATGAGTAAAGAGGAAACTGATCGTGCATTTGGAACTGATGGAAGTATATTTCAATTTGATCTCTTAACAACTCATGTAGATAAAATGAAATCATTATTTAATTTAGAAAGAGAAGAAGATACATTTACATTAGCTGTTAATGATAAAGGTGTTGCGGTACAAGGTCTTTCTTACGATGCTACATTAGCTCATACATATGAAGGAGAAGGTGCAGAAGGACAAAAGGTTGTTATTTATAAAAAATACGTTAACCTTTTAGATAAAGAAAATTATAAAGTAATCGTTTGTAGTAATAAGGTAGTGTTCCGCTCCTTAGATACTAACACTCACTTAACTGTGGCTGTAGCGATAACTGATGAAGATTAATTCCTAACTTCATCTGGATAAAGGTAGTGAATAGATCCGATGGGTCCGATAAGGAAACGAAGCAGATAGCGAAACTACCTTTATCCTTTTTCTTTTATAAATAAAATAAAAACAAATCATGGCATATGTAACTAATGTTGGTATAAGACCAATAGTAATAACAAATAATGGTTCTGAAACTATAACCTTTCAACAAACACCATGTACTTTTAAAGAAGAAGATGTTAATTTTGCAACAGAATATTTTAATCCTGTAACAGGTTTATTTGATTCTACTAAATCAACTCTTTACCTTGAAAGCGGAGAAACATTAGTAATTAATCAACCTTATACAACTACCTCAGCACAACTAATCGCTTTAAACTAAAAATAGAATGACAGAACTTACCGAGTTACAAAAAATCAATAAAGAGGCAAGTAAGTTTTATAATTATGAGCAAGCCGTTAAGTTAATGCTCAACTCTATCTACGGTGCATTTGGTAATCCTTATTTTTATTTCTTTAATGTTGATATAGCAGAAACAATTACACTTCAAGGTAAAGATGCAATTTTATATACTGAAGAATTACTTAATATGTATTTCAGTAAATATTGGCATAAAGATATTGCTGCTCATAAAGAAATGGGAATCACAGTAACAGGTAGAATAGAAAATCCTGTAGGTATTTATATTGATACAGATTCTGTGTATGTTAAATTTGATGAGGTAATAGAAAAATCTGAAGGTTGGGAAGGTGATGAAAAAGAATTTATATTAAAATTATATAAAGTTAGAGTAAATGGTTATTTAGAAAAGATACTTCAAAAATATGCTGATGATAATAATGCAGAAAACTTTTTATCATTTGAATTAGAAAGCATTGCAAAAAATGCAATATGGTTAGCTAAGAAAAAGTATATGCAAAACATTGTATGGAAAGATCCTGATATTCATTATGATGACTTATCTAAAATTAGTTCTAAAGGTTTTGAAATTATTCAATCATCAACACCAATATTTGCTAGAGAAAAGTTAAAGGATTTATTAACCTACATATTTTCTGTTGATAAATTAGATATGAAAGCTTTTGCTGCATTGCTTAAAGATATTAAAAGACAATTTAAATTAGCTAATGTAGACCAAATATGTTTTTCAAGAAAAGTAAATAATTATCAAAAATATATTGTAAATGATTATGAAGCTTTTGAATTTGGATCAAGGTGTCCAATCGGTGTAAGATCTGCAGGTTATCATAATTACTTATTAAATAATTCATCAGTAAAAGGTAAGTATCAACCTTTAGGAAATGGAGAAAAATGTAAGATGTATTTTTCTAAAGATAAATCATGCGATGTATTTGCATTTGCTCCTGGTGAATATCCTTATGAGTTTGCACCAGAAATGGATCATGATAGACAATTTGAAAAGACAATTTTAGATCCAATAAATCGTGTGGTAACTGCGATGGGATTTAAGGCATTTAACAGAAATTTGATTTACACCACAAGCCTCTTTTAATTAAAACAAAAGGTAAAAAATCAATATAATAATAAACAAAAAATAATATGGCAAAGGAATTCTCATTCGCAGATTTAAACAAAGAAATGTCAAAGATATCAGAATACGGTGATACTTTAGACAAATCAACAATATCAGAAATTGATCATTATATACCAACAGGAAATTTTCATCTTAACGCGTGTTTAACAGGATCTTTATTTGGTGGCTATCCTAATAATAGAGCAGTTGCATTAGCAGGACCATCAGGTACTGGTAAAACTTATCTTATTTTAAATGCAATTAAACAAGCACAGCAACAGGGTTATAGTATTGTATTTTATGATTCAGAAAACGCAGTAGACAAAACCTTAGTTGAAAAATTTGGAATTGATCCAACAAAATTTAGATATGAACCTTGTAATACTGTTCAAGAATTTAGAAGTTCAGTAACTGCTATAACTGATGTATTAATTGAACAAAAGAAAAAAGGAATCGAATTACCAAAAATTATGGTAGTCTTAGATTCTGCAGGTAACCTTGCAACTCAAAAAGAAATAGATGATGCAAAAAGTGGAAGTAGTAAGGCTGATATGACAAGAGCTAAATTACTAAAATCTACCTTTAGAATTATTATGACTCAGTTTGGTATCTGTAAAATACCTTTCTTATTTACTAATCATACATACCAAACACAAGATCTGTTTTCTAGGCAAGTAGGTGGAGGTGGTACAGGTCCAGAATATGCAGCATCCATTATTCTTTTCTTAGGAAAGGCTAAACTTAAAGAAGGCGTTGAGCAAACTGGAATTATTGTAACTGCTAAACCAAATAAAAACAGATTTGCAAAACCAACAAATATTAAATTTCATATTTCCTTTAATAAGGGTATGAATCCTTATGTAGGTTTAGAAGAATACATTAGCTGGGATACGTGCGGTATTGAAAGAGGTAGGTTTATTACTGAAGGTCAATTCAATAAATTAACAGATATAGGAAAAGGTGAATGTAGAAAACATTCATTTAAAAAAGATAAAAAAGATATTACAGTTTATTTTCAACCTGCAGCAACAGCTAGGAAGATATGCGTAAAACATTTAAATGATTCCGTAGATTTAAATCAATTATATACAACTGAAGTTTTAACCGATAGTGTATTAAAAATGTTGGAACCAATCGTAGCAGAAAAGTTCACATACGGTGTTGATGAAATGAAAGCCGAGGATTTAACTAATATAATTTCTACTGAGGATGCTACCGAAACTGCTTAATACTGCTAAACTTAAAGTTAAGTATGTATTAGGTAATCACACAACTCAACCGGGTTATCCAGATGCTGAAGATGTACTCTTTGAATTAATTAGAGACTATTGTGGAAAGGTTGCTAAAGAAATAAAGTTTACAAATGTTTCTATGGCAAAGAGGTGGAATTTATCAGATAAAGAATGTAATACAATATTGCAAAAACTTTTAAAAATAAATTGCATTAAAGTTGATTTTTCAAATTCGGCATATACTACTTATGAGGTTATACAAAATCCTTATGAATAAAACTAATTATGTTTTTTAGCATATAAAAATAAAACTACATGAAATCAAGCATAGATCACGAAAAGATTTTCTTTAACTATTTTTTAACAAAGCCACATTATCTGAAAGGTACAGGTAAAGGCTTTTTTGCAAATAGGGACTTAGATCAAATTGCAAAATTATCAAAAGATTTTTATTTAAAGTTTGGTGAAAGCCCGTCTAAACAACAGATGTCAGCTTTAGTTAAAGATGATCCTAATGAAATATCTCCTGATATTGTAAAATCTATTTATGATATTAATATTAATGAATATGATCAAGATTGGTTAAAAAGAACTGGAGAGGCGTGGGTTAAGTGGAAACATTTTGATAAACAATTAGTAAGAACAATTGAATATGTTAAAACTCAAGATGTATCACCAGAAAATGTTGAAGATGTAGTTCAGCGTGCAATAGGAATGATTTCAACTGATGGTTCAATTAATTTTGATACTGATACAGGTTTAGATTTTTTTAATCCTGAATCACATGTGCAAAGAACAACAAAGAAAATAGAAACAGGATGGTCTTTTGTAGATAGGGTATCCGGTGGTGGGTATGATACTAAATCTTTAATAGTTTATGCTGGAGAACAAAATATCGGTAAATCTATATGGTTAGCCAACGATGCAGCTAATTTTGTAAAGATGGGTCATAATGTAGTTTTCATTACAGCAGAAATGTCGGCTCAAAAAGTATTAAAAAGAATAGGAGCTAACCTTTTGCATATACCTATGACTGATTATGATAAAAATTCAGGAAATAGAGATTATATGAAAAGAAGATTGGAAAAAGTATCAAGAGGATTATTACCTCCTGGTAAATTATTTGTTAAAGAATATCCAACTTCACAAGGAACTATACCAGATATTGAAGCTTACCTAAAAGATCTGGAGGAAACAACCGATCATAAAGTAAATGTATTAGTTGTAGATTATATTAATATTCTTGCAAATTATAGAAATCCTAATACAGAAAATACTTATATGAAGATTAAACAAATTGCAGAAGATCTTAGAGCATTGGCTGTTAAAAGAGATATGCTTGTTATATCAGCTACACAAATTAATCGTGGCGCGTGGGATGCAACTGAAGTAAGAATGGAGAATATTGCAGAATCAGCAGGATTGGCTCATACTGCTGATGTAATGTATGCATTAATACAAGACTCTATAATGCATTCAGAGCGTGAATACTGGTTAAAGGTGTTAAAAATTAGAGATGGGCAAGGAAAGGGATCAAGATGTAAATTTAATATTGATTATGAACATATGAGGCTAACTGAAACTGATGAAATTACTCACTAAAGATATGGACATATTAACAAATAAACAATTAGTTTCTTTATTCTATAAAAAGGCGAAAGAAATTAAACCAGATATATTCTGTGAAATAGGTGCATATGAAGCATCTGCTTCTAAAGAATTATCTAACATTGAAAATATAAGTATTTTTGCATATGAAGCAAATAAGTATATTTATGAAATGTATCGTAATGATAAAGACTTAAAGAATGTTAATTATAAAAACCTTGCAATATTTAATACAACAGGAAAGGTTAATTTTTACATAATGAAAGACTATGTTAAGTCTGGCGCTAATTCTTTATTAAAAAGAAATACCGAAACTTATTCTGATTTAAAATATGAATTAACTGAAGTAGATTGCTTTACATTAGATAGCCTTCATTCTAAAGATAATTCATATGTATTATGGATAGATGTAGAGGGCTGTGGTTTACAAGTATTAGAAGGAGCAAAAGAGATTCTTAAAAATACAAAATTAATATTAATTGAAGTAGAAAGTATTCAACACTGGGAAGATCAAAAAATGGATACAGAAATTATTTCATTTTTAGAATCTCATGGATTTAAAATAGTTGCAAGAGATCAAGAATACACTAATCAGTATAATATAATGTTTGAAAAATAAAAATAAATTATGTGGGGTAAAAAGAAAAAAGTCTTAACAAAAGGCGAAGACGATAAAAAATCTAAGTATGAAGAAAAAGATAAAATCTTTAACAATACTTACGGTGAACAGGATCTAGGAGGCCAAAAGATAAACTTTACAGTTGCTTCAGGTTTTGGAGGTGATATGGATCCAGATGATAAGATGCACTATGATGCTTTATTTGAAGTAATTGATAATCTAATAAAAGGTAGTGAATTTGAACATCTTAACGAAGCTACACCTGAAGGTGTTATTAAAAAATTAAATAAAGTACAAATCAATAAAGTATTCTTTTACATAATTGAAAAAACTGGAAATGATTATACTAGGATTGATTTATTTGGAGTTCTATCAGATTACTTTGATGTATTTCCAAATAAGTTTTATAATTCATTATCTAATAAATTTAAAGATGAATTAATAAAAGAATTAGATGATAAGTACAATATTTTAGAAAAAAGAAAAATCAGAAAACTTTTTTAATATGGCAAAAAGAATTTGGATGGTAAGTGATTCTCATTTAGGGTGTAGATCAAATTCAGTATTATGGCTAAAAATTATAGAAGATTATTTTTTTGAATTCTTTATACCTTTATTAAAGAAAGAATATAAAAAAGGCGATGTTCTTTATCATTTAGGCGATGTATTTGATAATAGACAAAGTGTTAATCTCGCAGCACAAGATTTAGCTATTAGAGTTTTTGAAGAATTAGGTAAAATATTCCCAGACATTCATATTATTGTAGGTAATCATGATATAATGAGAAAGAATTCAAATGAAATCTCATCAGTTGATTGTTTAAAATATTTACCTAATGTAAATGTATTAAAAGAACCTAAGATATTAAAGTATGACGATGCAACATGTTTGTTAATGCCGTGGAGAAGAAATAGTGAGCATGAAAAGGAAACATTGGAAAAGGTTAAAGAAAATGTGGATTATATGTTTTGTCATACTGAAACACAAGGAGTTCAAATAAGTCCTAGCACAAAACATCTACATGATGGTGGTAATGCAGTAAGTACATTTAAAAGATTTAAGAGAGTTTATTCTGGGCATATTCATTATAGACAAGAAAAAGGTAATTTTATTCTAGTAGGTAATCCTTATCAGATGACTCGCTCTGATAGAGGAAATCAAAAAGGGATATATCTTTTAGATTTAAAAACAGGAGATCATACTTTTTATGAAAATAATGTAAGTCCAAAATTTATTAGGTATTATATTAATAATATTTTAGAAATGCGTATGGAGGACATAGAAAAGGAAATAAGAGATAATTTCGTTGATGTTTTTATTCCTTCTAATGTATTAGGTAAATACAACATTAATAAGTTTATGGATTATTTAGATGGCGTTGCTAGAAAATTAGAACCTAGAATTTATGATGAAGAAAATCCTTATGATATTGAAGATGGTGAATTATCAGATTTTAATGGAGAACTAAATTTAATGAACATTGCAGCAGAGTATATTAATTCTTTAGAATATGATGAGGATTTAAAAGAAAGATTAAAAATATCTGTACAAGAATTATACAAAAGAACATTATCACCAAACTATGAAGATTAAAAAGGTAGAATTTAAAAATTTTGCTAGCTATGGCAATAGAATACAAGTTATAGACTTTGAAAAAGATAAAAGTAATCTTTATTTAGTACTAGGTGGAAATGGTGCAGGCAAGAGTACATTAGCAAAAGTTATAACTTATTTATGTTATGGTAAAGTAGAAGGTGCAACCTTAAGAGATTTACCTAACAGAGTCAATAGTGCATTATGGGGTAAAATCTGGATGGAATCAAAAGGTAACTCAATTGAGATAGAAAGAGGGATTAATCCAGGTATATTTAATGTTAAATTAAATGGTGCTGAATATGATGTTGCAGGTAAAGTAAACCTACAAGATTTTTTAGAAACTGAAATTTATGAAATACCTTATCATGTTTTTAAGAATGTTATAATCTTATCTGTTAATGATTTTAAGTCTTTTATTACAATGTCACCTTATGACAAGAAAAGAATTATTGATAAAATATTTGGATTTTCTATTATAAATGAAATGGCAGAAGCCGTGAAAGAACAGAGAAGAGGAATTATTGATGAGATTAAAACTTATGAAGATGAAATAAGAACTCTCACAGAATCTATTGATTCAGTTTATGATAAGATAGAACAAATAGAAATACTTACAGCAGAGAAAGATAAATCAAAAGTCAAAAAATTAAAAGAAGATTTAATTTCTCTAAATGAAAATAGAAAAAAATTAAATGAAGTTACTAAAAATACAAAAACAAAATTAGAAGAATTAGATTTAAATTCTAGAAATAAAGCATCTGAACATTCAGCATTAAATAATAAGATATCAAATATCAAAGAAGATTTAAAGTTATTTGAAAATTCAACATGCCCTACATGTACCGCACCACTAACTTCTGATTTTCATTTAGATATTAAAAAAGAAAAAGAAGATTCATTAATAACTCTTAATGAACAATTTGAATCTGTCAAAAATGAATATGAAGATTCGGTTAGTAAGCTAAATGATTTAAGACTAAAAGGTAGACAAATACATGTAAAGGCTGGTCAACTAGAAACTCAGATGGAGAACTTAAAATCTAAGTTAATAGAATTAGCTGAAAAGGATGAATCAGATTCTTCAACTAATCTTAAACAATTAGTGAAAGATTTTAAATTTCGCAAGAAAGGAAAGTCAGATGATAAATTAAAAAGTGAAGGAGAAGATTTTTATTTAACTATATTAGAAAACCTTATGGGTGAAGGTGGTATTAAAAACTTAGCAGTTAGATCTATTTTACCTTCTTTTAACAATCATATACTTTTAATGGGTAGGGAAATGGGAATTCCTTTTGGTATTAGATTTGATGATAAATTTAATTGTACATTACATCATCTAGGTACAGAGATTAGCCCTAAGACATTAAGTACAGGAGAAAAGAAAAAAGTTGATTTTGTAATTATCATGGCATTAATGAAAATGATTAAAGTTAGATTCCCATCTCTTAATATTTTATTTTTAGATGAAATCTTCTCTTCTATTGATTCAGACGGTGTATATCATATAATTAACATACTTCATGATACAATACAAGATATAGGCCTCAATACTTTTGTAATTAATCATACAGTATTACCAAGTGAATACTTTGATAAAAAGTTAGAAATAACTAAAGATGCAGGCTTTAGTGAATTTACAATTGAAACTATTGGATAAATATAATACAAGAAAAAATTAACTTAATAGATGTCAGCATATAATCAAGAGTTTAATTATGATAATACTATCATTAGATATATTATTGTAGCTCTCTTAGCAGAATTAAAAGATAAGGTATACTATTATAATCAAATTGATGCCGATACATTAAAGAAAATACCAGTTCCTTTCTTTTATTCAATTACAGGAGATAGTAGATTTTTAATGGATAACTTTTTATATGATGCTGAGGCTGCAGGTAAAGCAATCGGTGATTATGAAACAGTTCCTAGAGGTATATTACAAATGACTGGGATATCTATAGATTCTGGTAATCAAACAAATAAATTTGTAAGATCTGAATTTGTAAGAGAATGGGAAGGTGTTTTAAAAACCTTTTCTTTAGAAACAAATTTTTTACCACTTAATATAACATTTAGTACAACCATAGTATGTTCTGATAATCTAGAAATGTTAAAGGTTACAGAATCTCTAATGAGTAAACTTTATAAGAATACTTTATTTCAAGTAGACTTAGGAATGTTTAGGATACAGGCAAGTTGCCAAGTACCAGAAGATTATAGCCAAGATAGATTATTTGAATTTCAATTAAATGATAAAAAATTATTTGAGGTGACTTTTGATATAGAGGTAAAAACTTTTATGCCTGTATTTGAAAATGGAATATTAATACCTGAAATTGACTTTATGACAAAGGAAGCTATTATAGCAAATCCTAAAGCTGCTGGTGTTGGAATGCTTAGATCTGGAAAAGATAATGAATTAGGTATTTATTTTGGTGGTATCTTCCAAAAATTCGATATGTCACAAGAGAGTATATTAAAAGTACAACCTAGTGGTACCTTTAGCAATAGAGGATACATTAATCCTAATTCAATACAAACTGGAGGCCCTTACATGGAATCAACAATAACATCTACACCAATAGTGCCTGAGTCCGCTGAGAGTCAGCTTTATCGTGGAGTAGATAAAAAACCAAAAGTAGAAGAGTCAGGATTAGGATCAGTTGATACTGGAATATAATTAACCGATGAGACTTATAATATATAAAACAAATCAAATAGTGTAATATGGAAAACACAATGAACGAAGGACAAACGCAAGTATATGCTGATGGTAGGGTAGAACCGCAAGCCGGCATAAACCAAGACCAAGAATACTTACAGAATCCTCCACAACAATTATTGGATATAATTCATGTATTGTTTCAGCAAAGCGGCAGAATGTCGGATATAGATAATGACTTTAAAATTGACCATAGTGGTTCAATGACTAAGGAACAAGTCATGACTATTTTAGTTGGGATGGGTATTCCTCAAACTATGGCTGAAGTTGGAATAGCTAAGTATTTAGAAAATCACAAAGACAAATCCGATATATACACTGAAAATAATAATCAAAAAAATCATAACAAAATGAACTTTACATTAACAGATCTGTATGAAAACGTTATGGAGAGTATTAACGGCTTAAAAACTATGGATAATGATAATTCCAGAGTTTCATATTCTGTTAAGGAATCTTTAACTATTTTAGAGGAGGCAATAACAGCATTCCCTATGAAATTGAAAAATGCTGACCTTTCACAAATTAGTGAAGAGATAGAAAATTCAACAAACCCTAATCTTAAATTTAAGATTGCAAGAAACTTATATACTAAATTAGCTCAATCAACTTGGCTACAACCAATTTCTGAATTAAGAGAGTATATAATGGAATCATATAATAATACTAAATGGCAATTTAGAATTAGTGAATCTATTGAAAGAACAGAAAATCAAAAAGGAAAATTAATAGAATCATTAACAAATGATTTAGTTTCTTTATTAAATGAATCAGATGTAAAATCTAAATTTTCTGTAGTTGCTGCAAAACACCCATGGTCAATGGATGCTAAAGCAATTATAAATGAAATGAATGCTGAAGATACTAAAGTTGCTTCCACTGCAAATGGTAAAGTTGTAACTTCTCTTTCTCCAATTTTAGAATCTGAAAATAATTTAACATTTAGATTACACGGAAAGAATTATACTTATAACGGAACTGACATTACTGAAGCTAATGTAACTGATCCAAGATTCTTTGATGTATGTGAAGGTTTAGATATGTTCTCAAGAAATGGAAACATTCTTTCATTACATGGAGAAAATAGTAAATCATTAGAATATAACATTACTGAAGGAACATTAACAATGGGTAAAGTTGATATGACTAACTATAGTATCATTGAGTTAAAAGAAGCTTTATTAGCAACTAACTTCTCAGGATACAGAAACCAATGGCAAAATGATAAAATTTGTAAATTCTTTGAATCTGTTGATTTAATCGCTGAAATGGATAACTTCACAACTATCCAATCACAATCACATAAAGATGTATTTTTAAGTGTAATTGCATTAGATGAAGCAATATATGTTAACACAGTAAATCCAGGAATGGGATTAAATGAAATGAAGAAATACAATACTGCTACTGAAACTGTAGAAATTGTAAAAGAATTTATTAATTTCGATATTTCTCCAATTCTTTCTGAAAGATTAATCGCTGAAGATAATGATAAAGCAATTGAAGAAAATAAAAGAAAAGATCTTACTAATTCAATTTCTTTCCTAGAAGAAAAGAAATCTGAAGTTGAAGCTGCTATTAAAAAGTTAGGTGAAACTGAAGAATTAACTGAAGCTTTAAATTTAATAGCTGAAGAGTTAAATGGAAAAGAAAAAGAATTAGCTGATTCATATATTTCTGAAAAAAAAACTAAAGACGACTATTTAAACGATGGTTTCGTAGAAGCATCAGTTAAAAAGAACGGTCAGGGTCTTAAAAAGAGACAAGAAGTCTTAGTTAATGCTGAAGAATATGCTTCCTTAGGAGATGATGATTTATTAACAATCATTATTCCTAAAAATGGAAAAAGTATTGTACTTCCTAAAGAAGATTTAGAAGTTAAGATTTAATCCCTAAAATACATTCTAGTTTAATATAATTAGAGGACCGATTGAAATTAAACAATCGGTCCTTTTTTGTATATAATAATAAAATAAACTAAAGCTAATGGCAAGAAAAAGAAATTATTTAAACAATAGAGATTTATTAGATCAAATTGTTTTATCAAAAGAACATGGTGAATTAACACCGAAGGCATTAGAATTTTTAATGTTATTAGCTGATAAGTGTTCAAGAAAATTAACATATAGAAATCCAGAAGATAGGCAAGATTGTATTGCTTATGCTTACATGGATCTTTATAGATATTGGAGAAACTTTAATCCTGAGAAAAGTACTAATGCATTTGCTTATTTTACTGAAATAGCTAAAAGAGGGTTTGCAAAAGGTTGGAATAAATTACATCCAAAAAAATATCATGGCACAGTATCAATTAATGGTAGCGCTGATAGCGAAGGAATTTATACAATATAGTTAATTGCCTATGAGCATTAAAAAGGTTAAGCCTACAGTTAAATCTGGTTACAAGCAAGGTTATTATAAACCTAAATTTCCTCAGAAGTATAGAGGAGAAGGACCTATTATATATAGAAGTAGCTGGGAAAGAAAGTTTTGTCACTGGTGTGATCATAATGAAGATGTAATAATGTGGATCTCCGAACCTTTCTCTATACCTTATTTTAATATGTTAGATAATAAGTTTCATAAATATTATCCTGACTTTTTTATTAAAATGAAAAAGGGAGAAACTATAGAGGAATATGTTGTAGAAATAAAACCTAAGGCACAATTACAAAAACCTAAAGAACCTAAAAGAAAAACAGCTAAAGCATTAAAAAATTTTAAATATGCATATGAATCTTATGTAAGAAATTTATGTAAAACAAATGCACTTAATAAAATGGCAAAAGAAAGAAACTGTAAGGTAATGCTTTTAACTGAAGACTCAAAACTATTTTAATGGCTTTTATTGGAGAATATAACGAAGATCTTAAATTATACTTAGCTGAATATAGAAGTAGAACTATTGCATCTAAACAATCTGCGATAGACATTCCAATTGTTGGCCTTAAGTCTAAAGGATTATTGGAGGCAGGTAAAATGTATTGTTTTGAATACTATACTACCGAAGAAACTTTTTATGATACTAAACCTTTGGTATTAGGTTTAGGTGAATCTGATAATGAACATCAATTAGGTATAAATTTACATTATATGCCTTATGAGGCTAGGCTTCCTTTCATGGAAGAGTTAGTAAAGTCCTTTATGAGATTTCCTGATTTTAAAAATGCAGCTTACATACCTACACAAAACCAAAAGGCAATCACCACTTTTAAATGGGAATTTGTAAAGAGAGCATTAGGTAAAAAATATAACTTAACTTATTGTACAAGACAGTACATGGTTAATAAAATGAAAAATCCGTATGTCTTAGGTTATGAAGACTGGTATATGGGTACTGTAAATAATGAAGATGATTTTTTCGGTGGAAATATAAATCAAGCACAATCATTATACTACAAGAATATATAAACTAATAAAAAATAAAAATATGGCAGGTTTTACAGATAGAAGAGGACCTTTAAGTACAGGAAACCCCGTTAGAAGAATTCTTAAAGATCTTTCTAATTTAGGAATGGCATACGATGACATGATCATTCGTAATTCTAGAGCTGTTGGTTATACTGAAAACCAGATGGGTTATACATTTAATCCAATGGGATCAGATAGTGATGATATGTATGGTGCATTTGCAGCCTTATCATTAACTGATACTAACATGAAGAAAAACATTGCGTTTTTCGATCAAGATTATACAGGGAAGCGTGATCAGTTAAGAACCTTTGCAGTACAAGATGAGATAGAAGATATCTTAGATGTATTAACTGATGAAGCAATTGTATTTGATGAATCTAATTATATGGCATATGCTGAATTTAATGGACATATAGGAGAATCAATAGAAGAAGAAATTAATGACGTATATAATAATATCTATAATTACTTTGGATTTAATGATTCTGTTGCTCCGTGGAATTATTTTAGAAAATGGTTAATTGATGGATTCCTTGCTTTTGAAATTGTTTATAATGATAAGCAAACCGAAATTATTGGTTTTAAAGAATTAGATCCAATATCATTAATGCCAGGAATTGATACTGATGATGGTAAAAAAGTTTGGATACAATATAAAGGTGAAGGTGCAAAGGAAAGAAAATTATGGGATTCACAAATAATATACCTTTCATATTCTTCTGTAAATTCACCAATGAGAATATCTTATGTAGAAAGATTAATAAGATCTTTTAATCTTTTAAGAATAATGGAACACAGTAGAATTATATGGGCTGTGTCTAATGCTTCATTTAAAACACAGTTTACAATACCAGTTGGTGGTAAATCTAAAACAAGAGCAAAGCAATCTCTAGCAACATTAATGAATTCATATCGTGAGGTTGTAGACTTTAACTTTGAAAGTGGTGAAATTCAAACTAATGGTAAACCAATGATGCCATTCAATAAAGAATATTGGTTACCTTCTAAAGATGGTGAATCACCAGAAATTCAAACAATAGGTGGGGATGGTCCTGATTTAGGCGATACTGAATCTTTAAAATATTTCTCTGATAAATTACAATTAGCTTCTAAGATTCCATTTTCTAGGTTTGATAGAGAAGGTGGAAACACGTATGATATGGAAGCAAGCGGTATGCTAAGAGACGAAATTAAGTTTGGTAGATTTATTTCAAGATTAAGATCTATATGGCAAGAAATATTAGTTAAACCTGTATATCTTCAAATGTGCCTTAATCACCCTGAATTAAAAAATGATATTTCATTCAAAGCTGGTTTAGGATTAGATTTTATAAAAGATAATGTATTTGAAGAAATGAAAGAAATGGAACTTCAAACAAAACGTGTTGATTTTATAGGTAACTTAAAAACTCAATTAAGTACGATGGGACCTGATATGGAGGAAATACCATATTTTGATTTAGGATTCTTAATTAAGAGATACGGAGGATTTACTCGTGATGATATAAAGGCTAATGCTAGGGCAAAGGAGCGCGAGGAATTAGAAAAAGCAGGTTATAAAGAAGAAGATATTGAAAAGATTCTTTTAGGTGCTAATAAAGATGATTTTAAGCCCGAGGAAAAATCTGATGGTATGGACGATGATCCGTTAGCGGATATCTAAAAACTATTAAGAGTTATAATATATAAAACAAATAATACTAGAAAGATGTCAAATAAGAAACTTTTAATTCTAGAAAGATCTAAGTCTAATTTAAGTATGACAAAAGATGCCGATGGCTCTGTTGTGCTTGAAGGCGTATTTACAGAGATCGGAGTAAAGAACAAAAATAATAGAATTTATGAAGAAGCTGAAGTTCTTCCTCATATTAACGAACTAAAAGAAAAAGTTAAAACAAATAAACTTTTAGGTGAATTAGACCACCCTAAGGATTTTGACATTAGTTTATCAAACGTATCTCATGTTATTGAAGATTTAAATTATGATAGCAATAAGAAACAAGTATTAGGAAGAATTAGATTACTTAATACATCAAAAGGAAAAGAGGCACAAGCATTAATAGAAGATGGTATTCCATTACATATTTCAAGTAGAGCCGCTGGAACTGTAGATGAAGCTGGTAAAGTTAAAATTAAAAAATTCTTTACATATGATTTAGTTGCAGATCCAGGATTTGAAAATGCTGAATTAGCAAGAGTAAATGAATCTTATGGTTTTAAAGATACTGAAGGTTTATACATTTATGAAATGGATAGCTCAGAAGATGAAATAAATAAAACAAATAAAACAGATTTAACAATGGAAAAGACAACAGGAAACTTTGTAACCGTTGAAGATTTTAATAAGTACACTGAATACGTTAAAGATACATTAGACAGTGTTAAGGAATCTGCAAATTCTAATAACGATGAGTTAATTGAAAAGCTAGTTAAATATACTGAGCATATTGCAGAGAAAGTAAATCAGGTTACTGATTATACTGAATACTTATCAGAAAATCTTGACAAGAGCATATCTCACTCTGACTATATTGCAGAGAACGTAGATAAGATTAAAAATTATGCTTCTTATTTAGGAGAAGAACTAGACAGTTCAATTCAATATACTGAGCACGTTGCTGAACAAGCAGACAAAGGAATTGAATATTCTAATTATTTAGGTGAAAGCTTAGAGAAAGGAATTAAATATTCTGAGTATGTTGCAGAAAAGGTAGATCAAAATATTGCTTATTCTGAATATGTAGCTGAAAATTTAACTAAGAGTATAAAATATTCTGAATATATTGCAGAAAGCATAACTAATACAGAAGGTGAAGCAATTAATGAATCAGAAGAAATTTCTGAAGTTGCTCCTGCTGTTGCTGCTGTTGCTCGTGTTGCTGCTGCTGATGCAATTAAGAAAAAAGTATCTGAAGGTGCCACTCCAACTTATGAAGAAGTTTCTAAGTGTATGGGAGAAGGTATGAAATATGAAGCAATATGCGAAAAGTATCCAGATGCTGATAAAGGTAAAGTAAAAGAAATGTGCGATAAGTGTATGAAAGAAATGAAAACATACGAAGATACTATTAGTGAAAAGTTAGCGGAATTAATTTCTAAAGCAGAAACTAAGAATCTATCTGAAATGCACTTTATGAATTTCTTATCAGAATCTAAAAAGAATGAATTTGATTCTTTATCTGAAGATAAAAGAAGTTTAATAGTTGAATCAATGAATGCTGATTCTATTATGTCAACTGTACAAGCTGAAAATGTTTGGGAATCATGTTTTATAACTGAAAGAAAGGCAATTAACTTTATTGATGATATGCCATCAAAGTATTCTGATAAATGGAATGCTCTTTCTGAAAACAGAAAAGAACAAATAATTTCTGAATCTAAATTCCATTCTTTAAGTACTCCTTATGCTATTAATAACTTTTGGCAAACAAGAGATCTTAGAGATACTCAAATGAATTTAGAAACACTTAATGAAAACAAAACTGCTGCTGAAGCTGCTCAAGAAAAAACTGAGCCATTATTAAATGAAAGCTTCTCTGCAGATTTAATTCAAAAAATGAAATTCAGATTAAATAGATAATCATTTAATCTAAACAATATAATCGAATAGCTAAGAAGAAAAGGGCTCAGGCGATTAGAAACGGAATATTTTAATATTCCACAAAAATGCGAAAAATAATTTTAAATAATGTACGCAAATCAATTAATCAACGAGGCTGAGGTTCAAAAGACTTGGGGACCTGTTATTGAGGAAAGTACTGGAATTACTGAAAAATCTAAGTTAGCTTGGATGTCTAAGTACTGCCATTACCATAACCTTAATGAGAGTGTTTACAATACTGTACACCTTAACCCGAACATGAATGTTCAAAGTATGGGTAACGTTACATTGCCAGGAAACCCTGGATCAATGAATGCTTTCCCAGCACAAGCTGCCGGATCTGGAGACAGACCTTTTTCTTTGTTACCACTTGCAATGCAAGTAGCTGCACAGACTGTAGGTTTAGACTTAGTACCTGTAGTACCAATGCAAGGCCCAATGGGAGTTTTAACTTACCTAGACTTTGTATACGGTGGAGGTAGAGGATCAGGAGCTCCTATTAACGGCGCTTTAGATACTGCTGCTTCTCCATTACTAATCAAATTCAACGTTGCTACTTATCTTGTAGCAAATGGTGGTGCTGCTACCACGTTTGTTGTAAATGATGTAGTATATGCTGATGGTGCTAATTCATCAACTGCTGCAACTACTCCAATTGCTAATGATTTAAAAGCTGCTAACTACGAATTAACTTTTGTAGGTAACTCAAGAATAGATGGTTTTCCAATATTCAGAGTAAGAGCTAATAATTCTGCAATTATTGCTAACCCTGCTGGTGCAGGTACTGCGTTAGTAGGTTTCCCATCATATAACGGTGGATTTACTTATGCACAAGGTGCTGAAACTGCTAGTTCAACTATATACAATTCTATCGTAGGTGGTGGAGCTTTATATGGTGCTGTAAGAGCTGCTGCTCCTGCTGTAAGAGCTGGATCATCTGTAGTATTAGGTAATGCAGCAATGTTACAAGTTGGAACAATCGCTGCTGTATCTGGATTAGGATTAGTAAAAGCTTTAGAAGACCATATTACTGGTTTCTCAGGTAATGCTTTCCAACCTGCAAACGACCCTGCTACAGGATCGCCTGCATTTGCTAACCAGAATATTAATGGTTTAGATCCTTACCAAAGAGGTGTAGGTGAATCAACTGTTGATAACATCATGGGACTAAGTTTATTCAACAAGTCTATAGCTGCTGAAACTTTCCAAGTTGCTGCTGCTGTAACTAGAGAACAAGTTCAAGATCTGAAGCAATTCGGAATTGACGCTGTTGCTCAAGTTGAAGCTGTATTGGTAAATGAGTTAACTCAATCTATCAACAAATACATCTTAGACAGAATCTTTAGAAATGGTGTAACTAACGCTGCTAACGTGCAAGCTGTAAATGGTACTAGTTTATCAGAACAGTTTAACGCTGCTGGAGCTGTAGCTGGTGCTGCAATTCCTTTAGGACCTAACAATACTGCTAACGCTATTGTTAATACTGTAGCTCCATTCCCAGTACAGACTAACGTACTAGGTGGTGGAAATACTCAAGGAACACTACAACGTAGAGTTTATACTAAAATTC
>Ga0209535_1000323_pt1 | contig 33290 bp, 47 predicted proteins | sample LinPmetageLP28_FD_184041 | JGI IMG/M metagenome (GOLD analysis project Ga0209535, IMG submission 184041) | Marine viral communities from the Pacific Ocean - LP-28 (SPAdes) (version 2) | ecosystem: Environmental > Aquatic > Marine > Oceanic | place: Pacific Ocean | collected 2009-08-22
ATTAGGGTGCATTGCCTTTTCGTGATTGCCCCACCCCCCGTGTTTGATCCAACATCCCGCAGCTGACGTATACCTGTTACAAAGTAGGGACATACTATGAACGCACGAAAAGATTTTATCGAGTACGAAACGGTGCTTACATACTGCATTAACAAGACCATGGGTGGCTATGATAACGCACTCGCTTTCGGCAAGTTGAGCGGTTTTTTTACACCCGACAACAAGCTTACACCGATAGGCAAGACCGTTGCGCAATACGTTGACGACGGATTAGCAGCGTAATCATTTCACGCTTGGATGTTTAGGATCGACAGGCCATCCGTCTGCGCCAATTGCTGTGTCGTAGCCTCTTGCCTCGACACTTTGTATCGCACCATCATGACACGACTTGCAGACAGCTTGCAGATTATTCAAATCAAAGAACAGCTCCAGATCACCGCGATGTGCTTTCAAATGATGCACGACTGCGCTGTGTGGTCCACGCCTACCAGCTTGTAGATGTACACCGCATCCTTTGTGCTGACAGCGATATGCGTCCCGCGTAAGTGCTTGACGCCTCAGTGTAGCCCAGTGTTTGCTTGCATAAAGAACCTGATATTGATGCGCTGCTGCGCTACGAGTAATGCTTTTCACTGGGAGTAGACCATGAAGACAGAAGAAAGATTAAATCGATTAGAGGTAAACCAAATGCACATTATCAATATGCTGCAACAGATTATGGAACGGCTACCTACACAGCAGTCAAACGAGATAGATGACCCTAAAATTCCAACCAAAGACCGCCAGATGTGGGGCGAATATGTTCAGACCCTCAGAGAGCAACATCATGTTAGTCAGTACGCCATAGACCGCGCTACAATCGCTGTGGACTGCGAGTATTTAGCAACTAATCCAAAAGCGACTGAGGATAACAAAAACCATTTTAAAGAATTAGAAGAAACCGCCTATGAGATGACGGGAACTTATCTGCACTGGAAACCCTTTGCTCAAAGGTCAAAGCTACAAAAATGGTTTCTTGAATTTGTTAAAAAGAAAAATGTGACAACCCCACGAGAGTTTTTAGAAAGCAACGGTTATAGGTAAAAGGGTGTTGACTATAATTTACAGCTCAATCATCCTTATATTTATAACATATTTCGGATAAGTACGATGCCTGACTGCGAACATTGCGGAAAAGACTTAGCTTGGGGTGCAAGGTTATGTCCTCACTGTGGAATGAACCACCCAGTTCGGTATATGACATTTTACGTGTTTCTTTGGGTTTGTTGGGCTTTGTTAGCTTACCACTTTGGATGGCCGTGGCTAAAGGGCCTCATTCAAGCATCACTAGAACCGCTTTAAAAAAGTGTGGCCGCTCCAAGATGGGGAGTAGGAACAGCCACACAAAACAACGACAGGGATGTATCTGTCGTATCGAGCAGTAACAATTAAAAGGAGTAGACTTAGCTCAAAGGTGCAGTTTGTTCCAAGTCTAGGGAAAATCTCACGATTGTCTCACGAAATATCAACCCTTTAGTTTTGATAAATTTAAAATTTTTTCCCAGAGGTCATTTGCAGCGTCAGTTTGGGCTTTCCATAACTGCTGTGCATTAAGGCCAGTCCATTCTTTTACCAGCCTTGGGCGCATACCAGAAGCACGCAGATACACAGCACGTTTCAAGCGTTTCTTATCGCCCTTGCCTACGAGAGCAATGTGGTGCCATAGCTCAAGAATAACCTCTGCACGAGTGATTTGCTTTGCGCTTGGCCGTGGTGCTTTTGTTTCAGTAGACGGTAGATTTTCTATATCACCCCTAAGATATGCGGCTACCATCTGCCAGACCGTAACCTCATCCACGCCATCAGGCAGTGTAGACTTGGCGGGAAACCCCATGCGAGGCGGTGCTTTGTAGGCAATACGCGAGACCGATACCGCTTCTCTCAGCAGCTCCCAAGCGACGTGCCTACCCTCAACAATTGTACCTTTCCGTTTGTTTTGATGGGCGATAGCCTCACCATCTCGTAGCGTTGTGTGCCAGTCGTGATTGCGCAGTCGGATAAGTTGTTCCTCTGTCAGCATTACATCAGCTTCATGTTTTTGCGGGAGAAATAAGTTTTCGCTCTGCCTTTGTAGCCCGTTAGCACTTTGCCGCTCTCGAGCAGATTGCGCAGTGAGGATGTGAAGTCTCCATGCCCAAAGCTCACTTTGTCATAGAGATCACCAGTCGTAATCTCTGGGTTTGCTTCGATTAGGAAAAGCAATTGCTTGGATCGATCAATACCCCGCTCCGCTCTGTCACTAGGTTTTCTATCGCAGGGCAATGGACCCCGACGACCCATTGCAGCCTGTTCACGTTCAAATTTTAACATAGCCTCGCCAAGACGCTGCTCATCCATTTTTATTCTCCAACTGAAATTTACGGTTTAGGATTTGGCTTTTCTGAACCTCGCTCCAAATTGGAAGATTTGGCTGGTTCAATACTCGCCTTCGGTTAGCCACCCCCGAAAGCTCCTGAACGGAGGTCACCGATTGCAGTGCCTCGTTGAACTGTTTTTCACTCAACCTCGACCAATCGACAATCGGCGCGTCACTCCCAGAGGCAGAATGACCCCCTAAAGGGGGTCTATTCTGTCGTTCCGCTGTCGCGATGTCATCTTTGCGACAACCCATGTCAAAAGTTGTCGTAGTGTTGTCGCAACTAATCTCTAAGCTATTGTTTTTAAACCATTCTGCAAAATTAGGTTGTCGTAAATTTTGTCGTAAGTTGTCGCAATCAAAAGGTGACCAATTGGCATCTGCGACACTTGTCGCGACACTGTCGCAAAACTTGTCATCTTTAACAGTATTGTTCTCAAAGTTACGCCATTTGTCAGAGCCATATAATTTGACCCTGACGCTCATCTTTGGGTGATCATCAAGCAATTGTTGTAATAGCTGGAGTGTTTGGTCGAGGTCAGACATCGATTTTCCCGTCCTCTACAGCTCGTTTTATCCACCTCTCAGCGGTACGTTTAGAGCACCCAGCTTCGACCCTCACAGCGTCTATTAGAGCCTTTTTCGTGAGCTTGTTTGCGGTGCGTAATTTGTACTCCTCACTAACGACAATACTCTCTGGTTTCTGCTTATCTGCATCTGGATCACGAGCTGGTCCACGTAGTTCAGGAACCAATGTTTTCAGCTCGACTAAATCCTCATCCATGACCCCTAGCCCGACCTCAAACATGTCAAAAACCAAGGCGTCCAGAAGCTTGCCATCTTTGTTTTTGGTGGGTGTAAATAACGTACCTGTAATGATCCCAGCCTCATCATAAGGCTCGACACGGAACTCTTGGTCTACAGCAGCTGGTAATTCACTTGCCCCACGTGCCCTATTCTGAGCAGCAGCACTATGACCCGTGTGATGCACCAGTAAAATAGTACAGTCATATTGCGCTATGATTTCACTTAAAGCGGTAATGAGCTTGTTCAGATCGCTTCCAACTCGTTCGTCAGCCCCGCCCAAGGCTCTGGCCAATGTATCGACCACAATCAAAGCGGGTGCGCCATCAATCTCAATTCTGTGCTCAATATAGGCAATGAGTGCTTCTATATCTTTGTCATTCGTCAGAATAAGCGGACGTTCATTCCCAAATAACGGCGCATCGTCGAGGCTTTCTTTATTCTTTATCGACCAGCCAGCTAGTCTGCGATCAATACCGCTACCACCCTCGCCGTAGATAATTAAAACAGACCCTTGCTTAACCTTGTAACCATGCCAGTCTTTCCCCGTAGCAACACAAGCGGCCATATCGTACACAATAAAGCTTTTGCCTTTACCTGACGGCCCATAGACCAAAACAAAAGCTGCACGCTCCATTAAAGGCTTAATAAGGTAGTCAGGCGGCACTATCTCGCCAGTACCAAGGCGTCGGAATAGCGGCTTTTTCTGCTTCAGTAAGCCTGTTTTGACCGCCTCTAAGCCCAATGTTACATGGACATCGTTCCAGTCAGCCTTTTCATAGATCGGCACAGCATACGGAATAACCGCCTCAGTCATGGCCTTTATGCCCGCTGGATCGTTATCGCCCGCACCTATCAGTTGAACTTTTGGAAACTCTTTTTGAATTGCTTTAACAACTTTAGGCAGATTTCCCGCATCCAAAGCAAAAATACAGGGTATTCCAGTGGCCATCGTAACGGAACAGGCAGTTGCATATCCTTCAGTTATATAAGTTTTGCCCTCACCGAATTTCGCTGTGCATCCAAATGCACCGTCTTTTTTAAATCCTAAAGCAAATTTTTTAGAACCGTCCTTGAATATCCGCTGTGGCTCTACTTTTGACTTATCAGCACGAAAAAGCGGCACCTCCACAACGTCATTAACAAGTTTAGCACCACCCATTAACTCAATGTTTTTGCGCATATAATACGGATCATCTAGATCAGATGCTGATATAATTCTTTCGGGTAATTTCAATGGCCCAGATGTACGCTCTGGCCACAATCCCATCTCTCTTAGAGCGTTTTGAATACCTTGGAGATCGTTGCATCCGTTGCGCCCAGTAAGTCCACAAAAAAGCTTCACCTCACCGTTATAGGATTTCACAACAAATCGATCATCGCCGCCGCAGTTTGGGCAGCTCCCAAAATATTCATCTTTGCTACGCTTAGTTAGCCCCAGCCCATCCACAATGCGCTGGAGCCATTCGTCAGTATATACAGGAGGAAATGAACTAACGTTATCCAAAATCACACCGTTCCCGCTTGATTATCTCTGCGAAAAGATCAAGTTCAGAACGGTCAAACGACACACTACCGTCAGGCTCGACCCGCTGCGAGGGTGCTTGGATGTGGTTATTTATCTTTCGATAAAAAGTTGCCCGCGATACACCCGATTTTCGCAGACCATATTCAAGCCTGACACGTTTAGATTTGATGCTCATATCGAACATTAGTTCACTCCCCTAAGTATATGATTTAAATGCCAAATGGAATGTCGTCGTTTGGCACTCCAAACTCATCGACATTGCTTGCCACTTCAGCAATTATTGCCTTATCGTCATTTGCGAATGGATCAGCTGCTACTGGCGCATCCGCTAGTTGCACGACCTTCAAGGCTTTGAGACGAAATGTGACACCGCTGCGCCCCGCATAATTCCAAGGGGCAAGGGTAAGAACGACATGGCATATTGAGCCCGTCGTAAGCATAAAACCCTCTGGTGCTATTGAACCGTCAGCTAGGTATTGTTTTGGAGCGTTGCCATCCTCGCCGTATGTTTTTTTCACACTTTTAAGGATAAATTTTTCACTCACTGGATCAGCCCCAAACACATCCTCAATGGATTTTGGTGCCCAAGCTTGCCAGTTGGGTTTTTTAGCCATGTTAAAGGCTTCTAGGCTTTGTTTGATAACATCCTTTGCCTGATCTTCGCCAATAATAAAATTACACTCATATTTCGCCTCAGGCGTATCGTATGAGCATGGCATCGATTTGTTTGCAGCAGCGTCAAAGTGAAACGGCTGATTTACACGGGGGTATAATGCTTGAACATTATATATTTTATGTTCCCTATTCATAGAAAACCTTCCTTAATTGTTACTGAAGTTAATTTTGAAAACAGACGGCCATCCTGTTGAGATTTTGCCTGTTTTCCGTGAAGTCGCGATCTCGTGCAGTATTTGCTCGACCCGCGTTTTCGCAGCATCCAGAACGTCTTGTCCAACTACGAAAATCTGACATGCGTAAGGCGGTAGTTTTTCAACGGCTATAAAGATAAATCTGTCACTTACCTTTAGACCCGCCTCTGCGCAGAATAATGAATATGCAGCAGCCTGTAGGTCGTACCCAAGATTATAAAACTGCCGTACAAAGTCGGACGGTTTTGCCGACTGCGCTGTCTTAAGGTCCAGCAGATCACCCGTCTTGGGGTTATAATAATCTGGCCTTGTTTTGACCTCTATGTCCGTAGACTGGTGCGTCGTGTAGATCGACGGCTCAGTCCAAACCTCGTTAAAACTAATATTATGAGCGATGCAGTGGTTTCTCGCACTGTTACCCGCTGCCATAGCGTGGTTGTAAGCTTTAACTGGGAGTGCAACGCCACCAATATTGGAAGCCTGTTTCTCTAGCTCAGTCCAAGCAGAACCACGTCTGGTTTCACCACCACACAGAACCTTCTCAGGCTTACCCTCAAACACAAAATGTGCGGCAGTGCCTTCGGCTGCGATGTATGAATTGATTGTTCTCTCGCCGTACATTGCATGTGCTGGCGATTTAAGGCTCCACTCTTTGATAGTCGTGGAACCCAACGCGGGGTTTTGGTGATATTCCGCGTTGGATTGATTGTGCAGTATGCTGTCCATTAGGGCAGCTCACCAGCACTGCGACCAGCTGAAGCAAAAATGCTGCTTGCTGTAGCTTCAGGCAGACCGTTAATGGTTCGCAGACTAAAGAAGTCGTCTAATTCTTTATACTTCCGCATTGTATAACGAGCTAAAAGAGCAACGTTGTTGTTGTTTAACTTAAATTCAGAATTTTTCTCGCTAACCAGACGCTTGAAACGCATAGTTTCGTAGATGCACTGTGCGCCAAAATGCTCACGCCCACTCCGCTTTGCTTGAAGCGAAAGCGAAGCAAACATATTCGCAACATTGCGATTGTCAGGAAGCCATTCGTGAAACCACAAGTTACAACGATACTGATAGTCTCTAACCTGATTGGAATTATAATTGTACTCAACTGTATCTAACATTCTTACATCCATTTCTTGATTTCCTCGACGAGGGTCATGATCTCGCCAGAGAATTGTTTTGTGTGATAGTCTTGGGGTGGTGTTGCGGCTCGCATCCGTAGGATGTCGGCCTTACGCTCGATGGCGTCCAAACACGTCACGACGTAGTCGTTCGCCTTCAAGTCTCTTTCAGCAGCGTTGCTCATTAAGCCTCGCCCGTATATTCGGTGTTGGCTTCCAAATGTTCCTGTAGGATCAAGTCGAGCTGTGCTGAAATTTTACGTGAGTTAGCGTCTGCTAAACTCAGCAAATACTTTTTACGATCTGGGTGAACGTAAGCTGTGACCTTTGCTGGTCTTGGCTTACGGTTTACCATCATGTAAGCAGTCGTTGTTTCCATTTTCTGTTCTCCAAAAAGTGCGGAAATTCGCGTTCTTAATGGGAACAGTTGTGGACTATTGTTTCTCCTTGATCTAAGTGTAGGAGTAAGCCAAGTAACTGGTTTTAATAGCCTTTTCGTGGTTTACTGACAATCCACTTATAGTTCATCGACCAATAATTTTTTTAAAAATCAGGCACTTAGATCACCAGAAAAAAAGCACAAAAAAAATGCCCTTTTGGGCACATTGAGTTTGAACATTCTAGTCGATATGCTGGGGAAGTTATGATCCAGTTAAAACGAAATAAGTCTCACCACTTCTACATTGAGTGTAAGAACGACAAATGCCGCCATAACGCTATGGTGCCAGTGACCGCTTTGATAGAAAAATACGGTGAGGAGATTACTTCGGATGAAGTTTTAAGACGAGCCAGATGCACACGGTGTGGGTTTCAAGGAAATAACCAGATGCGTCTAGTCTATGTTGGCAATAGTGCTTTGGCGCAGACAGGGAGTGCAGTAAACAAAGATATTATTAAAGATGTCGAAAGCTATTGGTGAAACTGATGAATAAAAAACTTAATAGGATTAAAAAATTACAAAAGCAGTTCGCGGAACAGTTCGAAAGAGAGACTGGGAAAAGTTACAAAGAAACACCTACGTTCGAGGCGTGGTTAGAGCAAAATGGTCATATTGAACCAAAACCAGCACAGGGCAAAACTCAAACAATTATTGTTAATGAAACCCCTGTAGAGACAAAGCCAATCACAATAAAAATTAAAGAAGATTAAAATTTCTTGGGGATAAATCTGTGAGTAACAGATTTTAGCCTTTTCACAGCGAATTTGTTTGATAGGAAGGTACTGCTAGTCGGGGGGAAATATACATTTTACTGCCGTAAAATTGAAGCTGGTAAGGTTCTGAAGTCTAACTTCGTTATCCGCTAAGGCTTCACGTTTTATCTCCTATTAGTGGAAGAGCGTCTCACCAAGGTTTGAAAAAGCCTTCATGAGGCGCTCTTTCTTATTATACAAGAGGTCCCTAATTACTGTGTTCTTTCTTAAGGGGTCCCGAATTAGCCCACGACGGAACTGCACCCTCTTGCCTAGACTTAAACTCTCTTTGTTTTCTCTCAAAGTAGCGGTCATAGAACAGAGCGTGCACCAGCATTGCGTAGTCTGACAAACTGACTTCCGCTGTCCCGCCTATACTATATGGCTTACTATATTGCCCGTGTGCCTCTGCTATCATCGATAACTCAATCTTCACGCGATGTGGGTTGCGTCCGTTCTTATAGATTAATGCTGGCCACATTCTTTGATATGGCAGTCCCGCTTCTGATCTGGCGTTCAGCACATTCCGTCTCGCTTCGCGTACCTGATCCCATGCACCAGTGGGAGGTCCATAGCCTGAGGAGCGATATTTTACTTCCTCGACTGTTGGATAGTCATCCAAGTTCCATTCGATGTCTCCTAGCCCCTTCTCGCGGGTCTGATCCAATATGCGCTGCCCTTTGAACTCAACATCATATCTTGGCTGATAACTAATATAGTCTACAGGCTCATTCGCCTCTGCATTTAATGCATTTAGCTCATCACCTAGAATGATGATAACTTGCCGTTCGTGTCTCTTACCTATCGCAATGCTTGAAGCCATTAGTTAATCCTCCCATCCATAGCCGCTTGTTCGAAGGCTTCTATCTCTTGGAGTGACCACCTCGACCATCGCGTCGATAGTTTTACTGGTTTGGGGAAGTTTGGATTTGTTCGAGCCTGAGACCATACCCATTGTCTCGTAGAACCAAATCGATTTCCGACTTCGGCGTCGGTCAGCCATACTTTATCTAACATAATTTTACCCATCGTGATTGAAACTGACACACAAGGTTCGGATCGTCTCAATATGTCGCAAGGGGTTAGTTTTGCTAAGTGCGTAAAATCTGTTTCCTAGCTGCAACACAAAAAAAATAAGTACCTCAATAAGTACCTCATTTTACATTTTTTTTGGCTTACTTAATAAAAACAATGACTTAGCGGATATATTGGTGCCCAAGGTGGGAAACACACCCCATTGATATTATTGGCAAATAATCACTTAAAACCATTTAGTTTCAATTAGTTACGGTAAATTGTGTAAATTCCTGTAAAGTCCAGAAACCTTAAATAAGCAGATAAATAAGTACCTCATAAGTACCTCACGGGGTTGATTAGGTATGAGACGATCCATAACCCTATTTGTAGTTTAGATGGGGATTATATCGATGCAATTAACAACTGACTTATCAGTACGCAAATGGAAGCCTTCTACAAATGGTGAAAGAGCCTCCTGTGGCTCTAGCGTATACGTTCAAGGTTTTCTCAATGGAAAACGAGCATATGTATTTCGGGCGCAGCCTCTGGAGGATGGGAAGCAGAAATCTTACTGGGTCACACTAGGACAGCCAGCAACAAGCGGTGTTGAGACAGCTATTGGCGGTGAACTGACCCTAGATGAGGCAAGGATGGCTGCTTTGTTTTTTAAGAAAGTTATTCAGTCTGGCGATTTAACCGTTCACAAGGTCAGGAAGTTAATCGACAAAGGTTGCTCAGTATTGGAGTTGTCTACTGCTGTTAAAACAGTCGATCAGATTAAGATTGACCCTGTAGTGGAAATGCACAGCTACCCCTCTTTCGAAAAATGCTTTTATCAGTGGTACGAAATTAACAAGGGTGCAAATCGCTGGACCCACAAGAGCAGCTTAAATCGACCTATCACATGTTATGAGCATATTAAAAAACAAATAGGTCATTTACCGATTACGGACATTCCACGAAGTGTCGTGAAATCTGCACTACAAGACATGTTTATGAAGGTGCCTGATCTCGCCAAGCAAATGCGCGGGTTTATTGAGGAGATATTTGAGGCAGCTGTGGACGATAGGCTGATAGATCACAACCCTACTCCACCACTTAAGAATTTTGTAAAGCCAAATAAAAAGACTAAGCACCACGGAACCATCGAAGCAGATCGTCTGCCACTGCTGTTCAAGTACATTCTGGACTGCAATGCGTTTGCTTCTATGAAGGCGTGTGGAGCTGCTCTAATTGTTTCTAGCTTGCGTGTTTCAAACATGGCGTATCTGCGTCAAGAATACTATGACGCGAAAACAGGCCAATTTACGATACCAGCGAAGTCGGGGGAAAATGATCCCTTAGGTTTAATGAAATCAGGCGAGGAATACACAAACATATTTCCTGACGGGCTTAGAAAGATGATTAATGACCAGCTAATTGTGGGTCACGAATATGTGTTTGTTTCGCCATACGGTGGAAGAAATATTAATCCAGAGAGTGTGCGTAAGTTTTTCAAGGGGTTCGACAAGACCATGACAAGCCACGGCGTTCGTAACTTATTTAAGGAGTGGGCTGAGAATAGCCACGTCAGTAAGTTTATGACTGATCGATATGTTGACCATGCTCTAGAGGGTTTAGACGCCGCTTACAGACGCTTTGACACTCTGAATGCTAGATCGGAGATTGCACGTAAGTATTACGACTATATGACGACTGGTGTTCCTACAGAGCCAGAAGCAGCTGTCTTTCCCTTCCAATAAATTGTGGATAATTTAAAAATCCACAGAAATATACAATTTGCTCACTTTTAAAATATTCTTATAATAGGTCAGCGATTGGACTTTTATCTAGTCGCTGACGAAATAAGTAACAGAATTATATACCGTTTTCTGTCAACAAAGTTGTTTTTGATTTTTGCAAAAAACTTACTTGATCGGTTGAATGAGTGTCGGTAAAATTGAAGCACAGCGAAAAAAGATAAAAGTTTTTTTTAAAGGGCGTATTCCGTCCATGATGGGGAAAGTTTTATCTTTTGAGCAATACTGCCAAAAACACAACATGTATGGGTGCTAGAAGATCAGCCCCACAGCATAAGGTATTGGAGCCGCACTTTTTTTGTGTCGGGTGCTTGACCCATTTGTATACTTTTGTTACTTATGAGGTACTGGATAACGTCCGCTTTAAAAGGAGAAGAAGGTATCGGTCGTTAGTTCGGTATCGTAGTTTCGATACTGACCAGTCGGTAGTAGTCTCTGACCGCAAAAAAAAGGTGGTCATCCTACTTATAAAAAAAATGAATAGCTGTGCGACTTACGTTGTAATGCTGTTCGGTTTTTATAGGAAAAAGGGAAGACTGCTATGAGACAATTTGTTGATCAACCGCTAAGTAGCCAAGCGATAGAACATGGCATATGCGGGAAAGCATCTCGAAAGGGACTTGCAACAGTTGGAACCGTGACAATGAACGGAAGTTTCCGTTTTGCGACCATTGTTTTAATTGGAGTGAGTTAGTGGTGCGAGAAAGACAAATAGAGAAAGCTAAGTTAGGTAAACGCCTTGCGCTGCCTAATATGCACCAAGAATTTGGTTTGCTGGAAGACACGCCCCGAAAGGATGCGAGACAGAAGACACAACTGACATGTGTCGGACGACGGTCAGCAATTAAATTAGTCAGGTGGTTCCGCTCTGAAATGAGTGGTCTTGCTTGGATGTTTAATTGTGAAAGTAAAAATAGAAAAAAAGATAACGTGCGGGACGACAGCTATAACGGCTGCGATGTACTCTGGTTTCAAAGGAGTTCATCTGTCTAATGACTACTGTGGTTTTACATATGATTTTGTGGGGGTTTGCCCATGAATAAGCATGTGAAATTCATCACAGTAAATATGTTGCCCTACAGCCCAGATGGACCAACTCCAGCTCAAGCTGATGTGCTGAAATTCTGTGAAAAGTATATGGAAATAAAAAACGACTTCCCTACTCTACTCGCTATTTCATCAGGTAAAATTGGTACTGAACAAGTGATAGAACCCAAAGCTGGCACTTCCAATGCTCACAGGAAACTTAAGGAACTATGGCGTCTTGGCAGACTTGGCTGGCGAATGAAAAAAGGTAGAAGAAATCAGTTTATGCTTAGAGAGTGTGCATCTAAATATCATAAACAAGCTTGTGAAATGTACGGGGACTTACCGTATGGGACTCTTGAGCCAGAAGATCACAAATGACTGACTATACAATTGAAAGAGCCAGTTCCAAAGTTTCTTTGTTCCGTCTAGTCCAGCCTTTTCCATAGTGTTCAAAGTCATCTAGGCTTTCGTAAAACTTCTGTCGGCCATAGTAGTAGTTGTTTAAGACTTCCTTAGGATCACGGTCATGAATGGCTGCTATAGTCTTTTTCCCAATGGCACCGTCCACAGTAAGCCCACCAGTGGACTTTTGCAGTATTTTAGCCGCCCTACTAGGTCCAGCATTCACGCACATGTCAGCGGTGCTTATATCAACTCCAGAAGGTAGGTGATCTGCCTTTACTACGTCCCAGTAATTCTGCTTATAAAGTGGTTTAACATCTTCTTTTGATAGTGCCTTCATCACTTCCTTAGGAGCTGGCTTACCTGTATACTTTGCCCAGTTCCAAGCTGACACGCCCCACATCGTAGAGCCTTCATTTCCGTGGCCGTCACCTTTAACATTTTGGTTGTCACGCTGGTCATCTTGAAAGCCACCTTCGTGTTTAATCAGCATATCAAAAAACATTTTCCAATTATCTTTCATCGCTTCATCTCCAGATATAAACGCCAACAGTTCACTATTGTGTTCAAGCTCACCGCACTGAACAGCATCAGCCATTGCCAAAGTTCCATTTACTTTTTCCTAAAAAATTTCGTTGCTTGCCGACTTGCAAAAGTGGCACTTAAAATTATGCCCAAGGCTGCTTTGTACCAGTCAGGACACGCATCGAGAGCAGTAAATCCGTTCTGCACGATGTCTCGCCCCCAGTTCCCAGCAAAAGCCAGCACCAAAGGCAGTGCAAAAATCACAGCATAAAGTTCATCAGCCCATGAATTATTAGCATTCTGAGCCATAAGCTTTTCCCACTCGCTTTCACTCATGGCTGCGTTTTTCATAATCGATGCTTTGGCTTCAGCCTCTACAAGCTTCAAGTTTGCATTTGCTGCTTGAGCGTTAGCCTTGCCTTTTAGCCATCCACCAGCAAGCTCAGTGAGTGGTCCAACTAATTGTGCTATCATTTCGCTGCCTGATCTTTCTTGGCGACCATTCCTGAAAAGCCAAAGTAAGCCCCCACCAGACCAGATAATGAAATATACATGGCCATTATCATGCTATCTGCTTCAGCCATTCGCTTTGGGTCTATGATTGTCGCCACGGTCACCACGGCCATGATGATCAGTGCGCTCCAAGCCATGCGGCGTTTGTTGACCTGATAGGCTTTTTTGTCTGGGATTAGCTCGTTCATGCATAAGCTCCTTTGCAAAATGTCTACAAATTAGGGGGTTGGAACAGATCATCAGCACAGTGCCGTCATTATCTATAAGGCGGTACTTTCCTTTGCGCTGCATTAGATACATTCACCAAGCAAGCCACCCCATATAAACAGCAAATAAATACATGCCGCCGAATAGAGCGATTGCAGACACTAAAACGACAGCAACCGTTAGCGCAGCCTCCGCACGCTTTTGACGATCTAATTGGTCTTGTGCTTCTTGCGCTTTTCTTTGTTGCCTAATTTCTTTGCGAATGTTCTGCAATTCGGTCCACGCTGAAAATCCTCGACTACCAATTATAATTTCCTTAAGCTGGAGTTCACTATCTCTGGCGGCTTGAGCATCAAGAAAAGTGGATAAAGCTTCCTCATTTGAGCTAGCAAATATACTGTTTCTTTTCTTGCTGTGTTTCTGCTTTGCTTCGTCAACTGTATCAAAAAAAGAAACAATCTCATTCTTCATTGAGTACAGTTGTTTTCCAGCCTTAATGCCAGCACTAAGACCACCCAAGATGGTAAACGGATCAACCATATTGTGTACCTTTTGCTTAACTTTTTAAATTAGATGCGTAATGCTACGACAATGAAAACTTTGTTTATTGCTATCACGGCGCTTTTTCTTGCGAACTCTGCGCTCGCTAAATCACTCAAGCTGGAAGATTTTTTTGGCGGTGACGAAATACACCTTTTTGACCTTTGCGAATTAATTAGTGATATGCACTTAACTAAAGCGGTCAGAGAGAATGATTTAGGTTTAGTTCGACAATATATTATTGATAAAAATTATTACGCGACCAACATGTACTACACTCTTGCCAGCCAAAATAAATTGGATTGGGATGAGCTAGATGAACAAGCTATATATGTAGCAGATGCCGTAAAGGGTGGTATATTAGAAGGGTTTTTTACTAGCGAAGAGATTATGATGATGAAAGCTCAATGCATTGATCAATATTATCTTCGCAGATTTTCTTTAGACGTTAAAATAGACGGATTAAGTAACGTTGAATTTCAATCCGAATTAAACCAAAAGTTTTTTAAATTTTACGGTTTAATTTCTGATTAAGGCATCCGTGTCAGCACCATCACCAACATTCCTATAATAGACGCTGAAGCACCAATTAATATTGCCTCAAGGCGTTTAACTCGCATAAATACCTCCTTAAATTGTATCCTGACTTCAGTCTTTATTTCTGCAATTTGTACTTGCATATCGTCGATACGTTCGTGTGCGGACGCAACTGTGCGTTTATCCATATAAGGCTCCTAAGTTATATCGTCTGTAATCTCGACGGATATGTAGCCAGAGTTTGGAAACGTCTCTACTGATCCATCTGTATTTATGACCTCAAACTCAGCCTCAAATATTCCTGTAGTTGCTGTATCAGGAGCCGACCAAGTGTATGAAACTTGCCCAGCATCTACGTTATGGATAGCAGCAGCTGCATCTACAGTGTTTGTAGCCGCCCCTAGTGGTCGCATGTGAAACCTGACCGTTGACCCTGATAGCTCAATCACTGTGCCAGCACCGTCTTTTAATGTTGCCAGCATCGCTGGGGATGTGTCGTTTTGCTTAATATAGAATGTCATTTAAACCGCCTGATTAAAGGATGTTACAGTCACTGAGTTTTTGGATATTTCTGAGATCGATACATAGCGAATGAATGCAGCACCAAATGGAATGGTCGGAACAATTGGTGCGCCAGTTACGATTGAGTTTGGTGTAAGGTTTCTGGTTGTATCCATAACGATAGATGGAACACTTGGGTTTGCAGTCTCACAATCATCAGCACCAAGAATGTGATTTACATCCACATCTGGAGTGCCGTGAACAGGTTGCCCTGTTTCTAATGCTGGTGGCTCAAAGGTTTGCGTCTGACCGAATGCCGTATTTGCAACAGTCGGAACACCAGCATTTATATTTGCAGCAACGAGGTTGCTTATTGTTACAGCAGTAACCGTTGAGACGACTGGATTACCAGTAGCTATACTGACACCAGAGAATGTTTCATCTTCTGACATTGCAGCAGAGCCGACGCTTGGAGCACCACTTACAATATTGTCAGCGGTAAAGGTTTCAGCCTCAACCATGTTGCAGTTACCAACAGACGGTGCAGCCGTTACAATGTTCGACGGAGTTATAACGTGGGTCTGTCCAAACGTAGTATTTGAAACAGTCGGTGCAGCAGTAGTGATGCCACTAGCCAATAGAATATCTACTTGCTGGACTTCTGGCGTTCCGAAACTTGGCGCACCAGTGAGAATACTAGACGCAGCAAACGTTTCGTCCTCAGACATTGTGGCAGAGCCGACACTTGCAGCTCCAGTTAGAATACTTGAAGGAGTAAGCGTTTCATCCTCTGACATCGCCACGGAAGCAACGTCTGGAGCAGATGTAGTAATTGCATTCGCTGTGAGTGTTTGAGTTTGATTTATGGTTGAATTTGCAACGCTTGGAGCAGATGTAGCAATTGCTGTTACAGCAACAGCGTGTGTTTGACCGATAGTAGACGAACCAACACTAGCCGCGCCTGTAGCAATAGCTGTAGCGGTTAAACCATGTGTTTGGTTAATTGATGTCGATGCAACGGAAGGTTCACCAGCGGACATATCCGCAACCGTAAACGTCTCGCGCTCTGCCATGTTGCAGTTGTTAACAACAGGATTACCCGTCGCAATCGCTGAAGCTGTTAAGCCGTGCTCTTGCGATATGGCTGTAGATGCAAGTGAAGGTGTACCAGTCGCAAGATTAGACGTTGTGAAATCATATTCAACGCCATCGTCCGCTAAAGCACCAGCCGCCAGAGGGGAGAAAGTGTGCATCTACAAACTCCTAAAGCTCAGTCGGCCAGTCGCTATTTTCAAGGTGAGGCCAGTTAGAATGCGTTGTAATATCTCTTAACGATTGTCGATAGGCAGTTTGTTCACTGGTCATAGTGAGATCAGATGATGCCCACCAATCAGTTTTAGCTATTAGATTATCACGTTGATTACGATTGCGAGTTGCCGCCTCAGTGTCTAACCGTGTTTGGTACTCTGCCTCTTGCTCTTCTTTAGTTTGCCCACCGTCTATGTCAGCAAACATGTCTCGAATTTCCCAAGCTTCTACCCAATTACTATTGGCATCTTGAACTACACCGTTTCGAGATACTGACTGATATTGACCGATGCCCTCTGTCGGTTTTTTTCCAGCGAGAACAGGATCAACGTTTAAGGCATCAAAACTTAACTCATTCCATACTTTAGGCATCGACATGTTTGGGTTTTCTTGCTTGAGCTGATCTTTTGTTTTTATTTCGCCGCTTGTGCGATCTCTGTACTCAGCCATCTAGCCGATCCTTTCTTGTAAATTTAGTCACGCTATTGCGTAAAAAATGTATGATACGTTATTCGAGTTTGGGTTATATGTATCTGACGCTGAATGAGCCGAATTTATTGTGAAGCCTGAACTGTGAGGGTCTATGTAGTCGGTAACAGCGGCTTCAGCTAAATTATTATCAAAACCCATCGCGCTATCGTTTCCAGAAACCAAACCTCTGGCCGTGTCAAAAATTAGCCAGCTTCCAGCTTGACTAGTTGCTTTCACAAGCACAAACCTAGCACCATTGCTAAATCCACAATCAATATTTTGACTACTTCCGTTACCAGTGAAAGTTCCAACTTTTGATATACCTGCTAGAGTAGCAAATAAAAATGCTATGTACGTAGTGTTATTTACGTTTGCAGCAGTGTGTGACAGTGAAAAAACAGAAGATGTTGGCTGTGTTCCATTCATAAAATCAAAGTTACCAAAATCACTTACACTAAGTGTAGTATCTAAACTTATTGTAGTGTTAGTAGCCCCATTATTTACCCCAGCATGGTAGACATATCTATTTGCAGTATCTGAACGTCTGAAAACCCACATCATTTCGGGCACTACACCAAGGTTGTGAGTTACAGTACGCCCTGAAGTTCCATTTCCGATATAACAAACAACATCAAAATAGCTAGGTGCACGTCTCCAGAGCCAGCCGACTGTGTTTGTGGTGCTAGAACCCCACCAATTTGGACTTATATTTACACCAGTTTGATCCGCAAATAAGCCACTCAAACCTGAACCAGCGTCTGCTTCTGCATCAGTGGCATTTGTTAATAAATATTTCCTATCCGTAAGCCTACTAAACACATAGTTTGGCGCTGAAGATGTTCTTGTCGATATAAGAAGGTCGGCTGGAAAGGTTGCGGTGTAGTCTGCACCAGTAGATTTCTGGACATAAAATACGTCAGTGCCGCTTGTAGGAATAGCCATTGGGCCACGGCGTATGGCCATGTAGATGTATTGTGATGATGTATCGTCAATTCGATAATTAAAGCCAGTTGCAGTGGGATGCAAAACTGTGTCAGCGCTTTCACCGTTATCTAAGTTGGCCCTTAACCTCTGACTATCACCAGTATATACTGTAACGATTGGTGCGCCACGCATGGTGTCAATTATCATCCAATCACTAGTACCATCAGCTTGTTTCAATAAAACCCATTGAGGCTCGAAGCCAAGTGTGATGCTTTGCATTTCAATTGATGACGAAGAAGTAAAACCACCACACTTGATAATGTCCTGATCGCCTGTCTCTCCAAAGCCCCCGTCGCCATTATTGTTGTCTGCGAATAGGTAGGCAACATAGCTTTGACCAGAATGATTTGGATACACATGGTTAATATGATCTAGTGTAAAATGAGTGCTTGTTGGTGCAGTATTTCCAAAAACAATCTGACTTATACCGGCTGCGTTGGATGTGTTTAGTCCACTGAAAACATTTGTTGAGCTTTTATGCCATACATACCAATCTTGACTTCCATCGGTACGCTTTATGATAATCATGCCAGGCGTTTGCCCTAGTGAATGGGCGATCTGCCTACCGTCTTGTCCATCCCCAGAAAATGTAAAACAGTCAAAAAATTTAGGGGCTTTCCGAAATGTCCAAGAAGTATAGGTACTACTACTATTGTTTATTGAACCTTCAGTTCCCATAGTAAAACCGTTATTATTAAAAGTGTTCAACCCTTGCACACCTGACGAATATTCTTGATCAGTTAGATTAGTTGAAAGATATTTTTGAACGCCCCTTTCAGTATCATATAGGGCATGATAATCTGATGAACTCCTTTTCTTAATCCAAACCAAACCACCTTCGCCACTTAGATCAATATTGTTGACAATAGATTGTGTGCCACCGTTCCCAGTATACAAAAACGTGCTGAATAAATCTTCCACATTAAGAGGATCACCACCAGCCGCCCCAGCCGCCGCCATTAAGGTTTGTTTTACTCTTGGACTTGCCATGTTTTTCCCCTACGCCGCCGCATCGACAGCTAGAGCGCCGTACCAGTTCGAGCCGCCATCTCTGGTAACAAATACAAGTATATCGGTTTCTCCTGACGCTGGTGCATCTGGTGCAGTACCGCCAGCAAAATCTACCGTATTAGGATATGTGACTGTGCCGCCGTTGCCTGTTAGCTGGAGAATAAAACCGTTAGAGTAACCAGTGTCCGCACCACTGAATGTAAATGTGGTGTTGCCCGACATTGTGAGGCTAAACATACCACCATTATCTACGTTACAAGTTGGCGTTGTTCCAGATAGTGCAACGTATTGTTCCTTAAGCGATCCATTAGATACGAACGTACCACTGCCATTGACATGCAGACTGAGATAGCCGCCAGTATAAAAATTAATTTGATCGGTATCAAACCCAATATAAGTATTGGTATCACCCTCATGGTAAATGCCTTGTGCAACATAAATATTATCAACGGCGTTTAGATTACCATCAATGTTAACACCTGATGAGGTTGTGTTTAGTTTCGCTGTGCCGTCATAGAAAAGCTTTACTTGACCGTTATTGGCTGCTGTTATTGAAAAGTCACTACCGTTTGCTGTAGTTATATTAAGATTACCAGTTTTGCTTTGTATGTAGCTGTTAGAACCATCATGGAACAGCAATAAATCATCCGAACCACCTATTCTTAATTGGCTACTATCAGCTAATTTTATGTCATGGTTAAATGTAGCAGTCCCTGCATCTGACATATCCAATGTAAGTGCTGTTATAGCAGAGCCGTTATCAACGCCCCTAAAAATAATATCTTTATCATTTGTTTGGCTTGTAATTTTTATATCGCCACTAGAGTTTTCAATATTTAAAACATCTGTGCCGTCATCTTTGAATTTCCAATCAGCACCATTAGCATCAAGAATAATGTCACCACCACTATCAATAGTAAAATCACTAGCATCAGATATAGTTGAACCGTTGATCGTTATGTCATCGACAGTAAGCGTCGTAAGAGTTCCAACTGATGTAATGTTAGGCTGTGCCGCCGTTGTAACTGTTCCAGCGGATGTTGCAGTTGCCGCATTGCCCGACGTCGATAACTTACCATCTAAAGCCGATTGCAAACCGTCCACATTACTAATGACATGATTATGGCTATCGTCTGCTACTGTGACCGACAACGTTGCATCACCAAGGTTTGTAAGCGTAGCCGATCCAGAAGCATCACCCGAAAGCGTAATCGTCGGATCAGAAGTTGCCGTTGTAGCAATTGTCACATTACCTAAATCGGTAAGCGTTCCCGAACCAGTGACAGCCCCACTTAAGGTAACAGTCGGACTTAAGTCTTGAGCCGCAACCGCTAGGAATACAGATGCGTTTCCTGAGAGGTTTATTGCGCTGTCAGAATTATTACTTTCCGTAACTGATCGGGAAAGAGTTGTGCCACTAGCAGTGTACGTTCCAGTACCTATCTCAAAATTAGTGCCATCCTCGATGACATACCGCACCGTGTCACCGTTAGCCACACCAGCATCGGCGAAAGACTGATGTCCGTCCGTCGCTGATCCTAGAGTGATTGTACCAGTGCCCGTTGTGGCCGTCGTCATTTTGGCGCGATTTGCATGTTTAACCATAGTATGCGCTCCTTAATTGGTTATTGATTATGAAGGATCAGGAATACCAATTGTGAAAGACGCCAGAGTAAATGTGTTACCTGATGTAACTGACTGCGATGCAGATAGAGCACCAGTTGCCAATAAACGGGTATTTGACACGTCGCTGATGGCATAGTGAGTTGCAGTGCCTGTGCCGCTTATGCTGCCATCTGAAATAGCTGCGACGGTCACTTCTCGACCACCACCTGATCGATCCGCTGGCGCACCGATAGATAAAGACGTTGAATTGCCTAGCGTGTGCGTTGAGGTCGCTGAAGCGTAAGATGTTGCCTCTTGGGAAGTCACGTCTATGCGCGATCCTTCTAAGTCCAAAGTTTGTAAACCGTTATCAAAAACTCGGTCGTTAAGTGTAGCCATTGTAAAACTCCTTGTATTAGCTCACCAAAAAAAACCGCCCAAAGGCGGCTATCTCAAAATTCTATTTTTTAACTTGGTTGGTCAGGCCAGCTTGGGTTTGCTGGGTCAGACGTATTTTCGGGCAAGTTACGCAGTAGCGTTCTGTATTCTGCCCACTCTGTTTTTTCACTATCGCTCAATGGACTGTCTGGCGATTGGGTAAAATCACTATTTCTTAATAATTCATCACGCGTCTGCCTTAAGAGCGTCCATTGCTCCAGCACGTTTAATTCAGCTTCTGTCTTGGTGTACGTTAAATTGCCATCTGAATAGAACGCGTAAGGTATTCTTTTTCTATCTACGTCTAAATCGGCAACAAAATCACAGCCACTTGGCACAGAAGCGTCCACAGATTGCTGGTCAGGCATTTCAATACAAGCCATGACCCTTCCGTCTGACGTTCTTACAAAAACACCCCTCATGTGAAAAACTCCAAGATCACAATATTGATGTCGTATGTGACAGCCGTTGATCCATTTCCAGCTGGTAACCCACTAAAATAAGCACTTACGGTTGAGCCAGTTACTGTACCACCTGATATAACCGTTGCTCCGTCTCTCGTATTTGAGGGAGCAGATAAACCAGCGTTAATATTAGTATCGCCGTTATGACCAGCAGTATAAAAAGTTAAAGCAGTCGTAACACCGTATGCCATTCCGATAAAACCAAGTATCGCGCATTTGTTCCCAGTCGTGCAGCCAGTCAAGGTAACTTGCAAATCGCTCGAACCAACAGTTCCGCTGAGAGTTGTATTTACCGTTGTTGAGCCTATCGCTTGTCTTACAATTCCAGAGCCAGTAAATCGGGCCGCGCTTATCGTTCCAGCAGTAATATCAGAAGCATTGAGAGTGCCTCGAATTGTGGCGTTCTGAAACTCAGCATTGCCAGTATCACGTTCGATATGCCAGCCACTTGAGCCAGTTACATAGTTGTCACTCTCTAAATCAGCAGTGACTTGGATAGCTCCTGATGGAGAAGTGAATACAAGTGTCTGAGCGTTTGTTGACCCGTCAATTGTGACCGTAAAATCAGATGACCATTCTCTTACACTCGTGTCCGTAATATCTACGCTGGGCTGCGTTAGCGACCATCCTGACGATAAGCCACTAAAACTAGCAGTCGAGACATTGTAACTGCTTGCCGACGGAGTGCTAGGTGCGCTCGATTGTAAAACAGTGTAAAAAACCTTTCCACTTACAACAGTATCTCCAGTTGCCCCATTAGCACCGTTGCTTCCGTTACTTCCGTTGCTCCCATTCTGTCCATCTTGTCCATCTTGTCCGTCTTGACCATCGACAGGCGGTGCTAGAGTTGTGACAGCACTAGCAGCAACAGCGGTACTATCATTGTCGCTGTGATCGGTAGCTACTATCCAATAATAATAACTTGTGCTGGCCGATAATGCTCCATCAACGTATTTATCAGCATTTACAAAAGCTATTGAGTTTGCTGGCTGGCTATTACTTGTGCTTCTATAAACGTAGTAACCTTTGAGATCATAAAGCGTTTCGCCCCCTACTTCCGTTGTTGGAGCTGTCCAGTCTAAGGTGACGCTTTGTATGCCACCAGTGGCAGATAGCCCACTTACTGGCGATGGAGCCGTCGTATCACCACCACCAGTAAACGTGGTTAATACATAAGAACCTCGTATTACAGAAAGTGTAATAGCCCGAACTCGTATTTGGTACTGCTGGCCATCAACAATCGGACTTAATTCAATGCTGGTCTCAACTGTCGTTGTAGCGGCATAGTTGCTATCGGAGGTCGCTTTGTACTCAACCTCGTAATGAGAAATAAAAGCATTGCTAGGAGCAGTCCAAGAAACAATAACAGTATTTACGAAAGTCCCATCTGTAGTTGTACGCCCACCGCCTGTTGTTGTCAGGCTTGCGATTGATAAATTTGAGGACGGAGAAGGTAACGTACTATTATTGCTTCTTAAATCTGTTTCCTCTGCGCTCCAACTAAAGGCAGCGGAAGAGGTTTCCCGCAAAGTAAGACCAACTGTAAGTGCGCCATCATCGCTATTATTGCCAAATTTCCATCCAACAACTTCAAACTCTTTGGCAGAAAAGCCATATCTCGCATTTGTAAATGCAATTATATCGCCAACTTGCACCTCAAACGCTTCCATACCAAAGTCGGCTGTGAGCGTCATCTGCTCTCGCGCCCGAAATAGGGTCATCTTTGCAAGGCGTTGAGCCATATTTAGTGAAGTAGTGAGCGGTAGATTTAAATCAATTGCGCTTTCTATACCATTGTCATTACTTATAAAAGTTGTACTCTTACGCTCTGGATAGTCTGCTCGGACATAATCTTCTGATGCGTCAACAAAAGTACCACGAACGATATTAAAATTATCTCTGCGACTGTGCTTGGTCTCCAGAGTTATTGGCGATCTTAAATCATCTAATGTAAGCGTCTTAACTGATGAAGTATATTCACCAACTTTTAATTGCCACTGACCTACTCCCCAGAAGAGCGTACCCGCACATGCAGTCATCATATCAGCAAGAATGTCACTAGGTGTTCGATCTAGGGTTATTGCCCCGTTAATCTCATAACGCTTTTCCGTACCACCAGCAGATAAAGTTACCGTCTCATCGCATGTATTAGCAGCAGCTGAAAACACAGTGTCATTGACCGCACCGCTATTGTTTAGCCCATATTTTGAGACGAGATAGTCTCTAATACATAAGGCAGCATTTGCTGAATACGCTGTGTTGGTGCTTCGAGGGTCATAAACCTTTTTGCCTTGAACCTTTGCTGTGAACAAAGGAACACCTTGCGCAAACACATTCTGATCAAATTTCAGCCGAACATATAGACATGCGATGCCTTGACCACGAAAGTTTGTATCGTCTCCGCTTTCTTTGCCTTGCCAGCTAGGACCGTTCGAAAGTGCGTTTAGAGTGGTATAAACGTTTTGGTTTGCTGCACCCGTAAACTTTTTAATCGTAATTACTGCGTTACTATCTGCATCAATCCAGTCAGATGAAGTAACATTATCACTGCCATCAATCGTTACAACTTGGTCGTTAATGTAAATATCACTAATTGAATTTACTTCGTGTCCCGCCAAGCAGATGATCTGATGCAAATACTCATTATTCGTACCGTTACTCTCAATATAGGTGATTGTGCCACCTTTACGGATTTCACCATAAATCAGCTGCTGCGCGTTGGTTGCGCCTCTTGCATTTGTAAGCAGACCAGCCTCGCCGCCTATACCTGACATATCAGGCTCCAACGCTTTAAGTGCCCAGCTCGTAACAGCGGTTACGCCTACATAGGCGATAGCATACGCCACAAAGGTCGGTACATTTGCAGCTATTAAATACTGGGCAAATGCCTCAATACGCGGCGCACGATCCCAACGGTTATGCTGCATAACATTAAACGGTAAATCGTTACGCATTTTTCACCCAAGCATTATCTACATTTTCAATCGGCATTTGAATAAGGCCAGCCTTGCCTACAAAGACGGCACTGCTCCCAACTCCAATTCCCAAGGCTTTTGATATGACCCATCGACGAGCATGTTTTGTCGTTACTAAGGCACCACGAGGCGGCACATGATTTATACGCTGTAGCCTTTTATCGACAGCATCTTCTAATGTTTGCGAACCAAAGACTTCTCGTAGCTCGTCTCGCCTCATATAAAGCCCATGGACGTCGATATATTTACCAATCCAGCAGTCAGCCCACCCGACCCCATACATGTGCTGGAACGCTGTATTTGTGAACATAAAGCAATCAAATGTATGCCACTGAAAAGCAGTGTCTCTAACTTCTGTAATGTAAGCGTTTAAAGCCTCTAGATCAGGCTTCATCTACGTTCGAGCGACCCCAAGGTATTTGCTGGTCTTGAAGCTGCGTAACCCATTTAAAAAAAGTATCTGTCGTTTCGTCATAACCCTCAGTTGCTATAACTGCATCATGACTAGCTTGAGTGTATCTCCGCGCATTAGGACGCTCCAAAGTGATTAATCTACTTTCCACGCTTAACGATATTGTGGATGTCTCTCCATCATCTTGGATTGTAATTTTATCCATATACCCAGAGAACACTTCGACGACATCAGAGACTGATTTAATGCCCCAATAAATATAGCAAAGATGACCCTGATATTCTTCTGTCAAAGCATATGTAACTAGATTGCTAGGCACACCAGAAAAAGTTAGTGTCGTACCTCTGCTAGAGAGATCAGACGCCTCCTCTAGTCCGTCGATACGCATAAGATCGCCCGAACCTAGGTAGGTATTCGAGCTAATTGTGCGATTGCCAAACCCAGTCCACAGACGCAGATTTCCTGAGGGAAAGTCTAAATCAACAGCGTAATATGGCTCAATTTCGGCATCACCCAAAACAGCGGTTAAAGACGATGATATTGTTCTACTCATACCGCTTCAACCGCTCCAAACGAAATACCGTATACAGCCAACTGATTTACAGAATAGGACGTTTCATTCGACGCTAATCTGAATAACCCAGCTGCACTTGTGAGATCAGCAGAAACGCCTGTTCGATCCTTGCGCAACGCTGGCCATATTTCGAGATCAGCAGCTGATCCCGTGCCCGTGTAATCTTGCAAAACCTTGTGTAATGTACTGTCCGATCCAGTTCCAAGCTGGATAAAATCACCAGCCTTGAGTGTATCGCCATTTGTGACCGTTGCTGAAACTGTCAGGTCACCAGCAGAACCACTAATGGTTGCTGCTGATGCCGACCCTGAGATTGAATTGCTGACTGGATCACTAAGTAGAAACGTCCCGTGTTGTCCCCGCAAAGAAATCAGCCATGCAATCCACGCCTCCGCGCTCTCCCTTCGCAGTGGTCGCAGAGTTATATCTGCTTCCCACATGGAGCCAGCATAAGTGTGTGCTTGTCCAGAGAAGGTGAACGGACTGCGCGAATAAGCCACGGCGTTTCTTGCTGTAAACTGAATTGATCTAATAGATGTCTGATTTGGCAAAGACAGAGGATACGAAATAGCCATTAACTAAATGCCCTTCCATAGCTGCCGCCCCGACGTTTTGCATCAGCAACTGCATTCTTTGTGCTCTCTGCGATTTGAGGCATTAGTGTTCTAATTTCATTGCGAACCGTCTGCTGTACGCCAGTTGTAATATTAATGGTTTGCTGAACAACGACACCGTCCCCGCCACTGATAGCAGCCTTGGCTTGAGGGACAGATAAAACACGACCCGCTGTGCTAGGTACAAACAATTCACGTCCATGCTCACCTACAACAGCTGCCTGACCAGCTTGCATGTATCCACCAGCTGCCAAGTTACCGACAGGCACATTGGCACCACCACTTGTAACACCAAGGAAACCCATGGCTGAGTTTACCAGTCGTTGAACCACTAAGATGCGATACAACTCTCGAATAACTGCTGAAGCCGTCGATCTAAGCGTATCTTTAAATGACTTTGAGCCTTCAATTGCTGCCATGAAGACATCTTCGAAAGCACCCTCTAAGGTATCACTAACTCTGTGCAAATCTTTCATATCGCCTGATAGTCCGACGACTGCACCTCGTAATAGCACAACATCGTCCGCGACAAGATTAGGGTTAGTCGCCTCTGCCTTAAGTGGGTCTTTTTGTGGATTAAGTAAATCTTTAAGGGCATTAATCTGATCCCTTAACGCAGTAAAACGTTCAAGCTCCTTTTTAATAGCTATTTCTGTAATTTTGATTTGCTGTTTCCGCGTCTTAACTATTCTTGACTCTGTACCCACTATTCCAGGACGATTTTCAGCCGCCGATAGGCTCTCCTGTATTTTTACTAACTTAACATTCATATCTGACAATTTGGTCATGGATTGATCCAGTTCCTTTTGTAAGTCTTTAAGCTTACTTCTATCAGTCTGGACGTTAAATATTTCCGCGAACCCAAGTGCGGTTGTCATAAAAAACTTTTGCGCAGAAGAGGTCATTTTACTCATAATCTCTTCAAATTCTTTACGTAACTCAGACGCATCGCTTACTAAATCTGAGCTAAGTATTACGCCTAATTTTTGTGCTTTCTCTCCTAGCATGTCCATCGCCTCGCCATTATTCAGTAATAACGGAGTTAGAAGCGTTGCATCGCTTGCCAGTGCTTCCATAAAAAACGTAAGCTGCTGTTGATTTACACCAGCTTCTTCTAGTTTTTGTACATATAAACCAAGTGCGTCTGCACTCGATAAACCTTTAAACGCATCAGCAGTGATGCCAACCTTTGGCGCAATCTGTTCAAAGAAATCAACAAGCGGTCCCGCCCCTGTTACTGCAAAATCACCGAACTTGTCATTCACGTCTTTCAAAATATCGGCTAGTTTATCCTGTTCGACACCTACAGTTTTTGCAGCAAACGAAAGTCTTTGGAAGTCTTCTACACCGACGCCCGCTAAAGTAGATAGATTAGTCAATTCTTTTGCAAACTTAGTGGACTGATCGATTGACCTCGCCAACCCAGTAGCCAAAGCCCCCGTCGAGAAAGCAATTCCTAATTTTCCAACCATGTCGGATAAGTTAGAAAAAGATTTTGTGGTTCTGCTTAAATCCTTCTGAGACTTCTTAGAAAACCGCTCAACACGCTTTTGGGCGCGATCCATGGCTTTTGTGAATTGCTTGTCACGAGCCGACAGAATGACGTTTAATTCTTGAGCTGTGATAGCCATTAGCCATACCTCGCGGCCAACTCTCTGGCCTCATCTATTGTTGGTGCGCCACGTCCAGCTTTTTCAGGGTTGTGGGCTTTCTGCCATCCTTCAAAAACGACGAATGTATCAAGCGGGATCATATCCCGTACTTCTTCTGGCTTAAGTCCCGTGACGATTGCATTTGCGATCAGTTTACGGACCTCAAACTTTCTTGGGTTTTTTCCGCTTTGTTTTCTTTTTTTTTGAGTTCCGCTTCGTCGATGGCATCAGGCATAAAAGCCACGCCCAACAACGCTTGGGCAATCTGATAATAACGAAACAAATCCGCTGGACTTGCTTCACTAACCAAAGCATCAGCTTCCACATCTTTTTTGCCACCACCCACAAGGGCCAAAGCAATAAGGTCACGAACTTCTTTAGAAGTCGGCTTATTACCCCGACCAAAAAAGCCATCCCAGAGATCAAATATTCCACGGTGTAAATCCTCGAAACGTTCTATTTCACGATTACGCAGCAGCAGAACATGGGTAGCACCATCGATTTCCTCGACGATGCCACCTCTGGGAGCAACCGCTGTAATGCCCATTACGCAGCTGTAAACGTTACAGTGCCGTTACTTTCGAGCGAAACAGAGAACGTTACCCCGCCTTCGCTTTCACCGCCAAACTCAAGCGATGTCATACGAAAATTTCCAGCATAGGTGCCGAAGTCAGGCACAATGATCTGAAAATTTGCGACTGGATCAGCTGCCATAGCAACCGTATTCATCCTAGCCTCTGCTGTTTCATCTAAAAATACACCGTCTCCAGAAACAGCAAATGATTTTAGACCGTTTAATGATGAGGCGAATAAAGCCCCACTGGGAGATGATGCGTCAGGCGTTGTTACGTCTATCGCACTATTGTTAACCGTTATTGTTTTGCTGTTAATGCCAGCTAAAGTTGAGAATACTTCTGATCCCCCGCCGTCCCCGATTTTGAGCAACAGCGATCTGCCTAGTTGTTTTGCCATGTGATTTCCTTTCGGTTAGGCGTTTTCCAACATCGCTGTGAGAATGACAGAGGCCGTATGGCCTCTATCGTCTGAATTTCTCGTAACGACGTATTGTTCGCAGCGCATTTCAATCAAATGAAACCCTGTAACGGTGACACTGCTTTCTTGACGATGCAGTGCAGCTCGAACTGCTTCTGCAATCTGTGTGGCTTCAACGCGGCCAGTGGCAAGGCTGAAAGCCTCAATATTTAAGGATACTTCTGCCCCAATAGAGCCATCTGTATCGTCTGCGCTTGGCGTAATATTACCAAAACGAATGAATGGATGCGCTACAGAGGTAGGTGCTTCATCAAAAACACGACCCGAAACATAACCAGAAATAGCACTATTAGCGACTAATGTGGCCCTCACACCCTTTTGTAATGCCAAAGCAAACCCATCGCTCATTTCAGTCCAACCTCTTTGGCAGCTTTGTTCATAGCGCGAGTAATGCGCCCTTTATGCTTTGCACCCATGATCGACTGGGCGCGTTGAATAAAAGGGTTTGGTTCAGTTTTTCCTGTAAACTTTCTGCCACCGCTTGGTGGCTGGCGTTTTCCTCGCTTGTACTGACGCCCAAATTCCACAGATAACGCCTTTATCTGGCTTGCTGCATCTGGCGGTGCCGCTTCAACTGAGCCTACTAATGCATTGGCTTCAATACTAAATTTAGCATGGATACCCCTAGATAATTCCCCAGTATCCTTTGGAACCATTGTACTTGCCAGTCTAACGCCTTCATGAACTGACTGACGAATGGCTTTAAAGATATAGCGACGTTGTTTTTTTGGCAGTTCCTTAAAGGCTCTTGCGACACCTTTAGAGTTCACTTTCACGTTGCAACGCCCTTTTCGACCACAATTTCCAGCATATCGCCTTTGGCTGTGGCTTGTGCAATTGATCTAATTGCCCAGTTTAAACCTCGTGCAACAATCCTATCCTCGACTGTGACAACTTTAACCTGACTGTCTGATCGCACTTTAATCCTTGCAACACTCACGTCTTGGAGCGTTCCAAAGGTATCATCAATAGAACCAGTGCGTTCAATGATCTCCACACTACGAGTAAAGAGGTTTGACCAGCTTTTTGCAGAAACGTTGCCGTACTCGTCTGCTGTAGCGGCCATTCGTTGAAATGTGGCACGATCCCTGAGTAATCCCGCTCTAGCCATACCAAGTATTTCGCTCACTACCGATTAACGCTTCAAATCCAAAAGGAAGCGTCTTTGAACCCGTCCCGACCAGCTCATTTTCTCTATTTTCGTAATAGTGAGCTACCAACATAAATAGAGCATGTCTTACTGTGCTGGGTACATCGCGAAATGTATCCCCATAGCCAATGACGTACTCAATTTTTATTGCATCATCGCGGGTAAACGTTATTGGCCAATTAAAGCCAGACTTTGGCCTTATCGTAGTGCGTCCTGACGTTCCCAAGACAAAATAGTTAGACAGCGTATCTGTCTGTAAAACATTGTTTGTATCATAGTATTTTATTGCACTCACAGACTGCACAGGGCCAAGCGAAAGAGTGATTTCAGACGGATATTGTCCGTAACACTCGCTCCAAGTTTGGGTGATCATGGCCTTGCCTAGAACGCCTGTAACATCAACCATAGCTATCGCTGTTTCGATCAATCGCTTAATCAAAAGATCATCATCACTATGCTCAATGCGTAAGTGACGTTTTGCATCTGCCACACTGATTGGCTCCGCTGTTGGAGCCGTCACGAGTTGAATGCGATGCTGTAGCGGTAGCGTTGGCATTATTATTCTTTCGTTGCCTTAGTCGTTTCGACTTTCTTGGCCGCTGTTTCCTTTTTAGGAGTGGCAACGGGTTCAGCAATACCACGCTCAACATAACGTTTAATTGCCTCTTTATCATTGACCTCAATTATGTCTCCGACGTTATGGCTGAAGTCTATTCCAGCCATGCTCTGTAATAATTTCAATTTCATGGAAATCTCCAATTGATCCAAATGGTACACAAGTTGCGTATTTGAGTTGTGTCACGACAAAAATAGTGCGCGTTAGCCATGGTCAGCTAACATCTCCCTATTTTTCAAATAAAAGGGGGCACAGCTTTCTCCCAAGTCTGCGCCCCCTTTTTTATTATGCTTGTGCTAAGACTTTCACAGCTGCTGTGTCAGTTAAGCATGCGTCAAAACGGATATAACCAAGAATACCGTTGTCTGGCAGAAATCGCTCTCTAGCTATGAATATTGCTGGATCACCAACTTTTCTGATATAAAAAGCAGACATATCACCAAAGAGGACACTTTTGTTTCCTGTAGCGATTGAAGCCATGTCTTGGTTTACAACAACTGGATAACCCAAGATTGTCTGTGGCATATCGGCTGCATAACCTCCGATTTCCCAAAGGTATCTGTTTTGGCTATCCTTCAGCTTTCTCACAGCCTTCAAGGTGCTATCATTCATCATGATGGCGGTATTTGGGCTGTTTCGATACGCTGGGTCTACAGCATGAACCAGATCAATTAGCTCGTCTGAAGTGATTGCTGTGGCTGATGCAGCTGTAATGCCAGCGCCCGCATTAGTCACAATACCTTCAACGTCTGAACTACCAGAACCAGTCGTCAATTTGCTGTTCGCAATTCTCGCCATACGCTCACCAAGCAATCTTCCAAGTAAGCTTTCCATGTTAAGAACGCTGTCTACATTTAACTCTGCTGACCACCTAATAAATTCGGTGTTAAACGCAAATGCACCCAGTGTTTTCTGTCCGAATGTGACGTCCTTGCCGCCATCGTCAGTCGGCGCAGTGCCTTCTGTATGAGCTTCTGCTGTTACAGTCGTGTCATCAACAGTTGGGATGTTAAAAGTATTCCCTGAAGCTGTATTGATGGTTGTAAACAGATTGCTTGTGTACATTGGCCCGAAAGCCTTCATGCTTTCTACGATGAACGTTGCAAGCTCAGTTGGTACAGTAAATCCACCAGATGAGTTAGTGCCGCCGACTTGTACACGTTTTTCCATCAGCACCTGACGTGCTTCAGGAGAAACATATGCTTCGCCACCGTTTGCAATCATTTCGCAGAATGCTGCACGATATGTCAGATCGTTACCTTGATCGACTGCTGGAGCTGATCTGCCCTCTGCTTGTGGCACCTTACTTGTAATTGGTGCTTCGGCAGCTGCTTGAGCTTTTGCTAACCGGTCTTCACGATCCACACGCGATTGGACCTTGTCGTGGTCGAGCATCATGGCGTCGAACTCGCGTTCGATTTCAGATGCTCTTTCCTCTGGTGTGTCGTCTGTTACTTCGTCTAATTTAGCACGAGCTTGATTGGCAATTTTCGCCATCTGCTCGCGCAAGTCTTCCATATATGACATATTATGTCTCCTTGCTATGATGAGAGATGTTGACGAGCTTTCATGCGCATTCGTCGCGCAGCTTGGCTCCTCTTTTGCCTTTTGCGGTGCCGCTCCAGACTTTCCAGCGCAGATCGAATGCCGATCTCTGTGCCGCTGTAAGCTGGGGTCGTTACAACTGAAACGTCGTACAGCTCCGCTTCCTCAATGGTTCTGCGAGGCATTTGATCCTCGTCAGACCACGATTGGCGGGTCGGTATGAACGCAAATGACATTTTGTCCAAATCACCCCGTTTCATTTTTGGAATGATTGATCGGACATCGGGATCAGTGGGATCAAGCTGCGCTCTAATGCGCAAACCAACTTCATCCTCTGATAATTCTAGGGTTCCACTGCGTGTTCGAGCCAGTGGCAACCCAGCATGATTTATGAGAAAAACTACGTCATCTCGACCTATGGCGTCACGGAATGCACCACGTGCAATCTGTTCTCGCCACTGATTGCCAATGACAGTCTCTTCGTCAAAAACAGCGGCGTAACCCTCAACGACTACATTACCATCGTCAGCGTTTCTTATTTCGAGCTTTTGAGCTGGACGCTGTTCACGATACTTCTTCTTATCTTTGTCGTAACCAGCAGCATCTATTTCGCCTTCATCCAAGCTACCTTCAGATTTTCCAAAGGTAATCGTGACTTCATCGTCAGTCTCTTGGATGCGCTTAATATGGCGCGTTTCATCAGCATCATTTTTCATGTTGCGTCCTCTTTGTAAAAAATCTGATTTTTTTGGTTGGGCTGGTGCCGCCACGTCCATATTCTGCACGTTAGTCAAGGCCACGCCTTGCCTCATCGCGCATGACTTTATTGGGCTAGGCATTAAATTCTTGCTTAACAATTTTTGGGGTTAGTCGTTTAAATAAGTATGATAGGTTTATTCATTACCTACGCTCCCAAAACCAAGAGTGGCTCTGCAAAAGCGGGGTTATTCTTGTTCATGGGTTTGGGCACTAATCGGCACAGTTGCTCCCTGTATCATTAGGTCATCACCGCTTCCTAACGGCTCCATTCCTTCGACCTCACGTACTTCATTCGGTGTTTTAATACCGTTCTGAATAGCGACTGCATGGCCCTCCATACGTGTTTTCAGATCGCCTCTCAGTAAGCTATCGACGTTAAATCGAACTTGTAGATCGCTCTCCCGACCAAACAGCTTTAAATTCATCTCTTGTTCTGTTTGTTCGATCCATCTTCGTAAGGTGTGCTTTGTCAGATGCAAGTCTTGTTGCTCAACATTGCTGTAGGTGCCATTCGACAAATCCTGTAAAAACACGGGAGGTAGGCTGTATATTCGTGCGATCTGTTCAATGCAGAACCGCTGTAATTCAAGCAGCTGCATTTCCTCTGGAGAAAACCCTACAGACTTGAGTTCATGACCCGCTGGTAAAGCCAACACTGGTCGGCCTTCTCTGGCAAGTTTTGCTGTG
>Ga0209535_1000324_pt1 | contig 33278 bp, 48 predicted proteins | sample LinPmetageLP28_FD_184041 | JGI IMG/M metagenome (GOLD analysis project Ga0209535, IMG submission 184041) | Marine viral communities from the Pacific Ocean - LP-28 (SPAdes) (version 2) | ecosystem: Environmental > Aquatic > Marine > Oceanic | place: Pacific Ocean | collected 2009-08-22
GGGTGTGCGTAAACACGTTGCCATCTCTTAGGTTAATTGTAGCTGCGTTGGAGCTAGAAGAAACTACTGTGCTTTCTTCAGTTGTGCCGTTGTCAAAGCCAACTACGCCATTAGCGTCAGAAGTTACAAAAGCACTTGCGCTTGTAAGACCAAGAGAATTTGGAAGCTTAACAGTATAGGTTGCAGATGCGCTGTGCGGTGCAGACTGTATTGTTATGCCATGAGAGTTATTCTCGCAGTTAAGAACAATCGAGCCTTGGTTTGTATTGCCTTTGACTACAACACGACCAGTACCATTTGGCGCAAGGTCAATATCTGCGTTAGAAGTGGTGACAATATCCTGACCGTTCATGTCGAGATTGCCACCTAGTTGCGGTGTTGTATCAGCAGCTAGACTTGCTAAACCTGCCGATAAACTAATCCATGCAGATCCGTTGTAATATTTTAAAACATTTGAAGTACTGTTATATGCTAAATCACCTTCGTCTAAGCTACTAGAAGGATCTGAACTTGCAACTCTGTACCGTTCTGCAAAGCTATTAACACCAGATATATTAGTAGCAACAGTATTTACATTAGCTATTGCACCAGAAACATTAGACATTGCAGTAACATTTGAAGATGTACCCAAAGTATTCATTGCAGTAACATTTGCAGAAGAAGCCAATGTGTTCATATCACTTACAGCATCAGAAGTTGCTAGAAGAGCCATATCAGCAACAACGGCAGATGCAGACAAAGTAGCAATATTTGTTAAAACACCAGAAGCAGCAAGAGTATCCAAATCTGCTACAATACTAGACGTTGCTAATGTGTTAAGGTCAGCAATAACATCAGTTGTTAAGGTGTTAAGATCAGATATAAAATCAGAAGTAAGCAAAGAAGCCTTTGAAGCTACAGTAGTAATCTCACTTGCTTTACCTGCAACAGTTGTAACATTTGATGATATACCTGCAACCGCTGTTACATTAGAATTGTTACCTGCTACAGTAGTTATATTAGAATTGTTTCCTGCAACCGTATTAATATTAGTATTATTACTTGCAACAGTTGTAATTGCATTAGTTGCCGTAGTTCCATCTTGAATATTAGCAAGTAATGCTATGTCAGCAGACGCAGCAGAAACAGTTTGAACATCCGTAATACTTGGACCTGCTTCTACCGCGCCAGTTGATGCGTTAAAAGCAAGAGTCTTACCTTTACGAGTGTCAGCAGCGGGGAGGACGAGTGACACAGCAGCATCAAAATCTGTAAGTTGTAAGGCTCGACTAGCTTTATCTTCGAGGTCAGCAGCAATACCAACAATTCTATCTAACTCTGTATTCAAAGCTACAATGTTAAATGCACCAGAAACAGGAAAGTCAGTAGTTCTTTCTAAAGCAATATCACGAGTAATAACAACAGTAGAACCACCAGTTGCACCAACAACAGTTGTTGTCACTGTACCAGTAGAACCATCGCCACCCGAAACAGTATAGTGAGTAGTAATTGTTTTAAGTGTACCATCTACAAAAACATTAAGATCTGCATTATCAAAAAACTCGAATGGTACTGCAAAACTTGTTTGAGTTGCACCTTGTGCTACTGCGTAAGAAATACGTGGCGAATTGTCTGCAATGTTAATTGTCATAATAAACCCTCATTTGAATACAAATTAACTCTGTTTGTATTTTCTATCAACGCACAAAAAAAGACGCACAAATTACATAGACCTAGACATGCCAAGAGTAATTGCGTTCATGTCACCCTTCCAAAGCCAAAGCCTCATAAATGGCAAGTTACGGGTAAATGTTTTTAAACCCTCTCCTGCATTTCCATTTAAAAAATCTTCTATAGGATTAATTGTAAGATCAGCTGCAATGCTTGGACCTGCACCCATAACACCAGTAAACGCATCTAACATATTAGGCTCTTGAGGAAACTTAGGCTCAATAACACCTTCTAAAAAATTACCGCCACCAAGAGCCATGCTAGTATTTATAGAGGTATAAAGTATATCTGAGTACATAGCAGCTAATCCGCTTTGATCGAAAGATCTAGCAAATCTATCTGAGTATGACATTTCATCCCACTGCCTTGCAGCACCGTCACTAAGCTGACTCTTAATAGCAATAGACATATACCCAAGACCCATTGCAGTAATAACCCCTGCCGCTCTGTTCTTAATTTGACCCTGAGAGTAGGCACCAGTTACCTTATTCATTGCAGCAAACGCATACGAAAAGAATTGGAATGGTAATCCAAGAATACCTGACTCCATTCTGGAATATCCAGTAACAACATCATCTTCATCATAACCAAATGCCTTGGCTATTCTGTGAGGAACATAAACAACACCATCTGTAATCAGTGGTTTATCAGCAGGAGTACCCATCATAATAGCATTTAGTATTCCGCTTTGAAGTGCAGACCTAAATGTTTCTGTAGTTTCTTCACTTATTCTTGGATGCTTTTTAATTTCTTCTATTGCTAGTTTATTAATAGCATTTTCGTAGTCTGCTTTGCCTTGTTTAGTTCTAGAGTCAAAACCTAAACTTTTAGCACTATTTTTATTGTGCATTATTTCATGCATTTTAACAAACTGCACTAGATCATCTGGTGATTTTATAAACCCTTCTGGCAACCCCTTAACACCTTCTACTTTTGTAGAGTCTTTTGCCCATACTCTAGATTCATAATACTCACCACGAATATAATCTTCATCTATAAATATTTTTTTTGAGTTTTTATTATAAAATGCAGGAACATATCTTCCGTCTTTTGCAAATTTATTTGTAGGTCCTGTAACTATTGTGGCTGTATGATCTGGAAATCTAACAGTACCAGACCATGAAGATGTATTAGGAATATACAAACCTCTTGCACTATGTTGAACAGGAGCTTCTGCTATCTCTCGAGCTATTTCTTCTGTAATATTATATCTAGCTAGATAAGATGCTTCTTGCTGTGTAATTAAATTATTTTTTTCTTTAGCTGTCCATTTTTTAGAAAGAGAAACAAGAGTATGCCCACGAATTAATCCGTCTAACTCTTTTGAAATTTGTGTAACTGGACCTAGAAGGTTAGCAACATTGTAAATACTTCTAGCAGTATCCCAAGCTGAAGATTGCATTGGATTATTTGTCATATTCTCTGTAAATTTTAAATGAGCAGAGCCTTGGAGTATCTCAATAGCTTCAGCTATTCCATCAAGTTCTTGTCTGTTTAAGTTCCTAGTGTTTTTATCAAAAACATCTAACAGACCTTTTAAAACGTCACCAAGTTCATGCTCCATAATAATACGAGAAAAATCAGGTATAGCAGAAAAACCTGCCGCACCCATATAGTTCATGTATGCTAAGTCTTTCATTATTTGTGCAGCTTGAAAGTCTATCCTGTCAAAGTTTCTAACAGGTGAACCTGCAATTCTATCATAAGCACCCTTAAAGTTTTTCTTAAATGTATTAATATCTTTAGCTGAGTTACCTGCTATAAGCATTTCTAACTCAGTATCTTCAACAACCTCTTTAACAGACCTACCGCCATACATTTTGTGAAACTGATAAATGCCACCAGTTCTATGAGCGTAGGCTTTCATTATAGCCATTGGGTCAGTATGAATAAACTCAAGAACAAGACTGTTAGGTATATCTAGTTCTCTATGTCTAAGATGTTTTGATTTACCATACCCATAAGCTATTTGTTCTGGATCAACTATATCTTTAATACCTAAGATATTATCTACAGTTTTCTTAGCTCTATCTTCAGCAGCTTTAACACTGCCATCTAATTCTTTTTTAACATACTTACCATTTTCTTTTACATAAACAGTAGGATTCCTCATATACCATTCTGCAATAATCTTTTCTAAATCAGCTCTGTTCTTTTTAATTTTACCTATGTCCCAATATCTAGGCATAAACACATCTTCATTAGCTGGCATAATTCCACGTGGAAAGTTCTCTAAAGAAAGTTCATCTTCTTCTATAGCTCTAGTAAGATTAACAATTCTATTTCTGTAACTATCATTAATCTTATTAAAATTTGCTTTGTATTTCTTTCTCCACTTTTTTGAATTTGCTTCAAAGTTTGCAAAAGTTTCTTTAGCTCTTTCTAGCTTTATTTTGTTTTGCCTAACTTTAGCATCAATACTTTTTTCAGTTCCAAGAAGTCCAACTTCTTCTAATCTATCTGCATACTTACCAAAGAAATCATCTATAATATTTGCAGCCTGTCTTTCTTGATCTGTTAAATTATCAACTTTATTAATTCTTTTGTTATTAACTTCTGTAAGCCATTCACTATAAGATCTACCGCTAGGTTCTTTACCTCTTCTTTTTCTTGCAACATTAGCCACACGTTCAATAGCATCGTTTACATTGATGCCAAGAGGTCTACTAGGGTCTTTAATACCAAGACTTTCAGACCACAGTCTAATTAAACTATTGTTAGATGTTACCCATTCACCTTCCATAAGTTTAGCTTTTTGCAAAACAGAAGGACCAATAGACAAACCAAACTTATTCATTACAAGAAGTAATCCGCTATCACCTGTAAGTTGCAATATAGCTTTCTTAGCTGAGTCAGCAGCATCAGATTGAAGAACACTTTTTATAGGCGTTGGTATAAATTTAAAGAATGGACTGTTTATAAATAAGTTAGGAGCAATATCATAAGGATCATCTATTCCTTCAATCTTTGCATCTTCTACTTTTCTTAATGCTCTTTCTCTATTTATATTTGAAACAGAAATTTCTGCCTCAGATCTTTTAGAAGTTAATGCGTTTTGTTCTCTGAGTAGATCTTCTATTTTTTCATCATCTAACTCATCCATATTTTTTTTAAGAGTTTCGTCTATTTCTTCTATTCTTTTAGTAGAGCCAAATACAATTTGTTCTTCTACAACAATAGTATCATCTAAGTTTTGATCTGTTCTACCTTTGTAAGTTCTTTCTTCTCGAGGTCTAAGGTTAACAACATCGTTTGCAGTAAGTGTATTTACTTCTTCAGTAATACCTGCCTCTCTTAAAAACTCTTTATGTGATTGCTCTGTCTTACGAAAAGCATCTGCTCTTCTTGTTAAAGGGATACTAACTGCACTATTTAATAATGCACCAAATACAGTTGTTGCCCCAATGTTTAATGCAGCCTCTCCAAACGTGCCAGTAGGATCATAAGGTGCTCTTATGCCTTCGAGAAAAGCCTGAGTAGTACCTGCCGCAACACCACCTCTTACAGCAGATCTTGCAAGACCAATAGTTGCGCCACCAAAAGGTAGAGCTATTAAGTTTACAGGATCAAAGAAACCTGCTCCTACGTTTGTCCAGAAACCTGCCCTTGCCATTACCTCCCTGTTATCTTCAAGATCAAATAACTGAGATTTTAAGACACTCATATGTTCAGAATTTTTAGCATGAACTAATGTATCAAAATATTGTTCATAACCTTCTATGTCTGGTCTAGGATCATAACTGAAATCAGTTTCTACATTGCCAAACTGCGCTTCATTTCTAGCTTGATTTATAATTGGCTGATATGTGTAACCTAACTGCGCGCCAACAACATCAAAGAACTTAGGGTCTTTTTCATTTGCATCAAAGTTATTTAGAGCACCTAACTGACCTTCTTGAAATAGAATATTTACAGCCATTAATTCATTCCTGCTCCTGCGTATGGTGATCTTTGAGCATCTTCTGGAACAATATAGCCTTGTTCTGGACCTGATTGTGTACTGTCAATAATTTCATCAGCAGTTATTTTATTACGTCTAATGTCATTTAACTCATCCATGCTTAAAGTTTTCATATAGCTTTCTTTATTGATAGACTTTGCAAATGCAGCAACATCTGGCTCTGATGTGCTAAAGCCTATTGGATAACCTGTTTTATCTAATACAGGAACTAAGTTATTATTGTCTCTATAGACAGCCATAAATCTTACACCACCACCTTGAGACACACCCATTGGCATTAAGAAAGCTCTATTCTCCACAGTATCATCTGTAGATAATTTTAAAGCTATTCGAGAATCATTTGGTGTTGATGTATCAATCATTAAGTTCATTAACTCATTGTTAACTTTGTTAATAAAGAAATCTTTCATTCTTTTATCTGCAAACAAATGATTAAAAGAATACCTAGATCTATTGCCGCCTTCAGAAGCAACGTCCATTACATAACCTTCTGTTTCAGAAAACATTCCTTCATAATACGCTTGTAAATTACCTTCTATAGTATCCGCTTCTATTCCCAAAGAACCCATATACATAGCAAAAGAACCCAACATTCTTATTGCTTGTGGGTTTGTTCTTGCATCAGGTACTGCTCTTTGAACAAAATCATTAGCACTTAAAGACTCTTTATCATAAAGATCTCCAAACTTTCGCATCATAGATATTCTTACTTCTTCAGTATCAGCTTGAGCTAATCTAGTAGATATATCTGCAATGTCTTCACCAGTAACTTTTCTTGCAGCAGAAATAGAAGCAAGCCTTGCTAATGTTTTGTCTCCTAATCCTATGCCACTAAAAAGATTTACTTTTGCATTTGTTCCTCTTGGTTGCTGAGAAAACTGTTCATATAAAGTAAGAATGTTAAGGTCTTGTTCAGTTCCCTTAACTGCTCCTGCGGCTAAATCTTGAAACATTTGCTTTAAAGCAGGTGGCAATATTCCTGCTTGCATAGATTTTGATAAAAGAAGTGCGCCTGTATTATTAGGATTAAATGCTTCTTGGCTAAAGAAAAACTCTTCTCCCATTCCTGCGGCTTCAAGAATAAAATCTTGAACTTCACTTGCATTAGAAGCGTTTCTTTCTATAAAGTTTCCACTAATTAAATCAGTTCTTATATTAACAGATTCTTGTATTGCTTTATTATCTGCCTCTACTCCGCTAATAATAGTTTGTCTAAAATTTAATTGAGAAGCTATTGCTTCTTTATTAGTAAATTTAAGAGCTTCATCAACAACAGCCTTAAGTTCTGGTGGTAAGTTTTCTTCAATTCCATTTACTGCATAGTTCATAGCAGCTTGCAAACCTATTGATGTTGTCTGATCTGTAATAGCATTACCAATAATGTTATCAGATTTAGCTCTTTGAAGATTAGTTAAAGCTGTTTGTCTTTGTGTTTCAGAAATAAATTCAGACTTAGTTATAAACTCAACACCTTCATCATATTGAGTTGATACATTTTCTGTATAAGTTTTGATTGCATCACTTACTAATGTTCTTTGTTCTTGTTTGTATTTTTCTGTAGTTCTAAAATCAGTATCAGATAAATCATTAATAAATTCATCTATATTAGCAGAGCTCATAGCTCCACGTTTTGTTAATTCTATAAAAGTTGACATAGCAGTATGTGCTTTGCCTGTAAGTCCAGTAACAGCACCTCTTCTTATAAAGCTTCCTTTAATAGCATCTACTATTTCCGCAGGGGATAACCCACTAGCTTGAAGATCGTCATATGCTGCAATAATTAAACCTTTAGATATTTCTGTTCTTAACTCTTGTTTTTGTGCAGTAGTTATTGCAGTGCCAAGTTTTCTAGATTCATCTGATTCTCTTGAATCTAATTCTGCTTCGGCAGCATCATATCTATCTAATATTAATTTCTTTTTATTTTCTGGACCTTTTACTTCGTTAGATTCAAGAACTCTACCGCCAAGATTTCTTGCATTAAAAGCCATAGAGTCATAGTTCTCTTGATCTAAAATATTATTTGTAACTTGATTTTCTTTTTCATTTCTAAGTATTTCTAATCTTTGCTGCTCAACAATAGGTGCTAATGCTCTAATAGAATCAAAGTCAGTTACCTCAGTTCCGTCTTCTGATTTTGTTCTAAAATATCTTAAAGCATCACCAAGAATGTTTAGTTCTTCTGAATGTTGTTCTTCATTTAAATTAGTTATACTGCCAGAAGCTATAGCTCTTAAAACTGTTTCTGCTTGAGTAGAGCTTAAATTTGACATCCTACTTCTAAGCGTTCCTATTGCAAATCTTGTTGCGCTATTAGTTTCAAAAGTTTGCCTTTGTGAAGCAGTAAAGTGATTAGATGCCTCTGCATTTTTTGCTGTACTAACTATATCATTTATAAGAAGTTGAGCTTTATCAGTTTCACCAGCAGAGGTAAGAGTTTCTATTGCATCTAGTTTTTCATCAAGACCTAAAACAATACTATTGGTTGTTTTAATACGTTCTCTTGTTGCTGCCTTATCCATAAGGTTAATGCTTGTTGTTGTTGTAAGGCTTACACCTGACTGCATAATATAGTTACTATAACCAGTAGCCTCAGAACCAGTTGCCATATTATCAATGTATTGGTGCATTTGATCCTTAAATAATTCTACACCACCATCTTGATCCTGATATTTAATAGCAAGTTCTTTGGCTTTTACCTTTAACTGGTTATCAATTTCAAACTGAAATCGTTTAGCTATTGTTTCTTCGTAAGCTTCTTTACCTACTCGACCTAAAAAACTATTATCGTTTACCCAACTTAAAGCTTGTGGCTTGTTTGTAATAGGATCAAGTGTCGTGATCTTTGATGTTTCTTCTTCTTGAGCAAGCTTCTTACCACTAATAGCAGACTGCCTACCCATCTCACCAATAGCTAGTTCTGTTAGTTTATTTGTAGCAGCAGCTATTCTTTGGTATTGATTGCTACTTTGTTGTCGAACAACACCTACAACACCAAGACTACCTACCTGTCTCTTTTCTCTAATAACGCCCATTTATCCCGTTCCTTTAAAAAACTTTGGATCTAAGTTCTGAGCAATATCTGTAATGCCTGTAATAAGATTTGCAGTTGCTTCTGCTTTTAATCCTGCCGATGCGCCTTGCCCATACTTGTAAGCAACAGCAGCAGCCGTAGCTAACTTAGCCGTTTGAAGTTCAGCAGATCTCTCTATGCCTTCTAAATCCTCAGATGCAATTCTTCTATTCTCTTTAAGAAGCGCACCAACAGATCTATCTTCTCTCCCCAATGCACTAAAGAAAGCAATGTTCTGAGATTCAGCAATTTGCATATCTCTAATACGTCTATTAGATTCATCTATTGCTTGAGCCTTAGTAAGAAACAAATCATTAACATGTTGCCTTGCTTCAAAGACACCTATCTCAGCCCTACGCTTTGCCTCTGCTCTTGTAGCATCATAAGACTTCTTTGTGCCAAGCAAACTTAAACCTGCTAAAAATACATTTAAACCCATTAGAAAGATACCTCTGCAACTAAACCATTAACTTGAATAAACATAGGTGCGGTTTGTGTAACTGTCACCTGTGGGTCTTTATTGTACCCAAGTAAATAAAACTCTCGTTTACCTGTGACTGCCTGTCTTGGTTTGCTGAAGTCATTGTTTACTTTTCTTATAATTAGTTTCTTGTTGTTTACTGATACAGATAATGTCTCAGACATATCAAGTATAACTCTACTTAAACTTCTAGGCTGTCCTGTTTCTGGACCGATTGCAGTATTAACATCTATAGGATTGGTCTTTAACTCTACATCAAAACCAAAACCTACCTGACAGCTTGTAAGAGAAGCGTCTACAGCCGAAACATTAATCTGACCACCAGACACAGTAAACTTACCTAAGTAGTCCGTAGCACTGATTACATCGACCTGTGCGCCATTCTCAAAAAAGTTTGATACAGTAAACACTCCTGCTGTTCCAGTATATGTGTTTCCAAGATCTAAACTTACATTCTGATTTAGCTCAGTAAATACAAAACTATTTGTACCTGATCCAAGATTCGTCTTAATGACAGCAAAAACCCTATTACCAATAGCAGTAACAGAATGAAAAGAACCGTTCGTCTCAAACCTTGTCCAACCTGCAACACCCTCAACTCTATTTAGATTATAAACAGCAATCTCTCCTGTAAAGTTTTGAGCAAACACAAATGACTCAGCTGTGTTTACTGCGCCACTTATTACGCACATTTGAACAGGATCGCTTATTAAATGAGAAGAAAGCAATGAAATAGGATCGGCTTTGTAAGCTTGCTGACTATCATCAAACACAAATTGACGTATCATCTTGCCACCAATCTGACTAAAGATAGTAGCACCATAAAAAGGTTGCGGCCTTACAAAGCTAGAACCAAAAGATGTTTGTCTTTTAACCCTAGCATTAGAAGGAGTAATAGGTTGGTTCTCAAATGTAGGAATAAAGAACTCCGAACCTGCGGTAAAGATATGTATATCCCTATTAGAAACAAAGTGACGTATAGTAGCCACTTCACCAATACTCATAACAAGTTCTAAACCATCATCATCTTGAGCAGTACCAATATCAAAGTTATAAAACAATCCTGACTTACTAGCCCAAACTGTATCAGGTTGAGATAACGTACCGCCAAACCATAATCTGTTTTCATGGAAACCAACAGCAGCAGGATAACCTCTTAGTTGAGAATATGACTGTTCCATCCATTCAGTAGTAGGTGCATGAGTAACAATCTGTATAAATCCACCACCATCTTCAGATGTATTAGCTGAACCACCACCTACAACAATATATCTATTCTCATCAATTATAGATGTTATTGATCTAGCTCCATTTACATTACCTGCGCTTACACCACCAACAGATGTTGCATTTCGTATGGTAATAGAATCACCAGTAGACATGCCATGATTAATCTGTGTTATTTCTAGATTGGTAGATCCATCAGTAGTTCTAACAGCATTAGGATCTAACTCGACAAAAAGCTCATCAACAACTCTACCAGTTGCTTGTGTACTAGATTGAACAGAAGTTATGTATATTTCTGACCCATGATACAACAATGTTATACCAACATGTTTACCTGTAGTATCAAAGTATGCAGCACTAGTTGTTACAGTAATAGAGTTACCAGTACTTGCAGACGGATCAAGAGTCATTCCTGTTGGGTGAAAGTGATAGTAAGGCTGAAAGATCTTAGCTCCTCCTGCCTGTAAAACAAAATTAAACTGCTCTACTTGGAAACTATTAAGTCCAGTTCTTACTATTTGTTGACACATAAAAGTATTGTGGCTGAGAAAAAGAATATCGCCACCTTGGGCATATGTCATTTCATGTAGGTAAGCATGATCCCATTGCAAAGCATTACTATCTACATCTTGAGTTAATGTTGTTGCTAGACTCAATGCACCTGTCACTGGATGTATAAAAAAGATTTCACACTTCTGATGGGAGAACGCTATTACATATTGCTCATCATCTGAGAATATAAAAGGTATAAGCCTTATTTGCTGACGTATAGCAGTGTTCTCTGTAATACCAGTAAAGTCATGCAGAGCTTGAAACCCACCACGTTTAGCTACACCACCTTCTGTTCTTATAAAAAAATTCTTAACGCTTTGCGCTGAAGAGTTATAAATAGCAGAGTCCGTTCTCGAAACCAAAGACGGACTTATTTCACCATATTGAAAATTTGTAATTGGTATTCGTGCTTTTTGCATTAGCTGCGCCTATTCGTGATAAACCTCGATGTTGTAACTTTTCTAGTTGTCTGTTGTTGAGAATCAGTTGATCTAGCTTTTGCTATTAGAAAGTCATACTGACCAGACATTAAAGATGATAACGCAGTGTCTCTTATTAAAGCAGTAGAAAATACAGTTGCCATTGCATATTCAACACAAACAGAAAAGTAAGAAGGCCAATCAACTTCACTAGCTCTATATGTAAAGTCTATAACCAACTCATCATTTGGACTCGCATCACAAAAAACTTTATTACCATATATATTATATTCTATTAGATGATCTCTTACTGTTACAGCATGAACAAAAAGATAATCTGGAAGCTGATATGCAGCATCAAATCTACCAGTAGGAACATCTGTTAATCTATTTAAAACAGCCTGATTTGAAGCAAACCGCCAACGTGTAGAAGTAAGATTAGTTCTTGCAATATCTTCATACATATTCCCTGCGATTAGGGCTTCTGTTGTATCATCTTCAAAAGAAGTAATAGGCTCTGCACCAACAAGGATAAGCGCCCGACTGCAAATATCAATTGCGCTATTAGCAGGTGTACTTAATGCCATTCTAAACCCCTATAAAAAGAGGGGGGCTAATGCCCCCACTCATTAGTCACTATCAGTTTCCGCAACAGCAGTACCATTAGATACATCTACAACTGTTCCAGTATTGGAAAGAACAGTACAGAAGTTAGTTGTTGGAACGTTTGTATCGCAAACAATAATCAAGTCACGAACAGCAACCATATTAGCTGCGCTGTTAAAGTAACCCTCTGTGTTCACAGTAGCAATCGCATCAGCAGATGTGTACATCCACAAACTACCATTTGAGTCGCCACCGATACGAGCAAGACCACTTGCACTATAAGCCATTTTAGATCTCCTCCTTAGTTATTGTCTAGGACTTCGTAGATACCGTTATCATCGATAGCTACTGCGCCCATTGACATCATTGATGTTGAAAGGTGCGCGACCTTTTCAGCAACATAATTGATTTCAGTTGAAACATCTGAATTAACACCAATGCCAATTGCAGTTGTATGATAAGCAAAGTTCTTACCACCTGAGACAGCATTTGTAGAAAAGATCTTAAAGCCTAAGAACTCTTTCATTGTAATGCCACCTGCGAATGGTAGGTTTTGATCACCAACAAAATCAGATGAAGCAAATTCATTTATGTTGTAAAGATCTGCAAATCCTTTTGGAGACATTACTAAGTAACGCTGTCCATCTTCGGGAATGTCAGCAGCACCAAAAGTCTCAAATACTGTTAATAGATCTGCCTTACCTAAAGCAGAACCAGTGTCATGTATCTGAGTAGAGTTAGCTCCTGCATCCATTGCAGCAACAATGATTTCATCAGTCTTACGACCTAATGCAGCAGCAGAAGATTGTGTTACAGCCTGACGTTCATTGATGTTTGTTTTCAACTCATCAAGTTTGTCAATGTATTCAGCAGCATAGAAGTCGCTCATTGATACTTCAACATTGGTATGTGCAAGTTCCATTGGAGTTACATTACCATTACGAGATTTTGTTGACGCTGATCCAGTGCCTATTTTCTGGAATCGTGCAGTTGAACCTGACACATTTGTAGAACGAATAGTATTCCGTAGCTTGGAACCCATACGCTGATACGCCATGTGAACTTCAGTTTCAAACTGCTTTATAAAGGCGTTAGTTATTGTATTAGCCATTTTACAGTCCTAAATTGAGTTTCCGATTGCTACGAGTATCCACTCTTACATATCAATTCGGGTATCCAATAAGGGCCAATCAATGCGATATGGGTCGTAATAACCCATTCAAACAACAGTTTTATTCAAAATGCAACGCACAAATTAAATTTATTAACCATGAAGTTTCTCAAAACCCTCATCAACCTGCTTTATAAAGTCTGGATTTCTACGTGCAGGATGCCAATATCTTTCATCAGCCATAAGATCTTTAAGAGATTGTTCTGTAATTCTACCTACTGGCGTACCATCAGATCCAATTGCAGGAGATTGAAGTTTAGCCATAATAAATTCTAATGTCTTAACCCCATCAGCAGTAGCAGCCAAATCTTCTATAGACTCTATATGCTCTTCTGGAAAGAATTGCCTAGCAAATAAATCAACAGCTTCTAGTCTTACATTAGCATTATCACCAAGTTTTTTAACTTCTTCTTCTGGATTTGGAAGGTAAGCATCTTGAGCTTGCATTACTTTTTCTAATCCTTCAGCAAATTCTTCTTGGTCAAGACCATTAGAAAATGCGTGGTCAGCCCACCATCTTAATGTATCATCATTTGTGTCAATACTATCTGTGTCTACAAAGTCTGGTAACTGATACTCGTCAGCAGAACTTGGTCTACCCTTAAAGCTTTCTTCTTCTATTTCTTTTAAAAGCTCATTTCTAATATCAACATCTTTAGTTCCAAGCTTAGACTCTAATTCTTTATAAGCCTTTGCTAAGTCTTCGCCTGTTTTATATTTTTCTGGCAACCACTCAGGACGTCCTTCCGTTTTGGTTTCCAAATCTTCAGCAACTAAAAAATCTTTTTCTTCTTGAGGTTGTGACTCTGTTGTTGCTTCTGTTTCTTGAACTTCTTCATTCATTGTTTTTTACCTTATGTGATCTCTGAATATGACGCTCTATTAAGCCAACAAGATAACGCTGACCTTCCAAATGCCTTAACTCATCTGTAGAAATATTAGGACCGCTAACCATTTCTATAGTTACACTACGCAAATATTTAATAATTTCTTTACCAGTAGGTTGGGAAAATAAAGACCCAAAGTTAAGACTAATCTTATCTTCTTCTGATTTATTTCTTGCTATTCCGTCTAGACAAATATGACTATTCTGCCGCAATCTGTGGACCTGCTGCTTGTTGTTGCTGTTGTTGCATTTGCATTTGCTGCATCATTGCAACTATCTGTCTACGCTCTTCTGCGTCACGAATCAAGGTGTCAGGTACACCAAATTTTTTCGCAAGGTGAATGGCTGTCTCTTCAGAGTTAATTAATATGTTCGTAGTCTCAGGGCCAAAGTAAGCATTAACCAGTTCAAGAAACCTAGATACTGAGGTTATATCTTGATTAGATTGTGCTTGAGCCAATGGAGAAACTGAGCGTATTTTAACCTCTCGACCATTGACTGTTGGCATTTCTATACGCCCCTGTTTCTTAAGAATATAGATTACTCTCTTCAATACAGGTTGCACTAATTCAGCTTGCAGTCTACCAAATGCTGATCCTATCCTGCGTGACAAATCTGCCATACGTTCAGCTACTTCTGTAGCAGATGCAGGAGTTCTATCTGGATTTCCTAGCATATCATTGTATAGTGCGCGTTTTATATTTAGGCGCATATCACCTAAAACTATATCTGCAACATCAAATCTTCCTGCTGCCTGTATAGGTTGCAATCCGCTAGACTGCGGAGACTTTGGTATTATAGTGCCTGGGACTAAATTAATAGTATCTGGGTTAATAATACCATCATCGTCCATCTGATAAATGCCAGATATAGCCATCTGAGCATTTTCCAAGATAAGTTGAATAGTTAAGTTTGTGGTCTTAATGGCAGACAAAGCATTGATTAATGGCCCTCGACCATACACTTCTCCTGCACATTTAGACCATCTAAAGCAAACATATGGATTAGAACCAACACCAGAAAACTTTCTTTCTACTATCGCTTCTTTTGTAGACATATCTATTACATAATATAAGTAAGCTTCTTCATTACGTTTTGTATAATCTTTGCATACTATCTCAAGAGTATTGCACTTACCCTCTGGATCTCTTTCAATTCTATTCTGTATCTTCATGTCAAACTTTGCATCTTCATAAAGTATAGGAAGATCAGAGTTTCTAATGTTTTTTCTTTCTCTAAACACATGATCTATCTTATCATCAGGGCCAGTATCTAAAACAACGTGAGGCAATGGTATTGCTGAGAACACTATAGGATTAATTGCATCGCCTTCATCTACGCAAAGCACACCAGTACCTACTGCTAGATCCATAAAAGCTTCATGTACTTCTTGAGAAAAGTTAGAGTTCTGTAGTATCTCAAATACATATTCTGTTACTTCATCAAGATCATTCTCAATAAAATCTCTCTCAGATTCTGGAACTTCTGATCCTGCTGTAAAGTCTGCCCAACGTGCAAAGTTCGGAACTAATCCCGATTGAAGCCTCGAAGCAAACTCTTGAACGCCAACCACCGCTGTCTCATCAAAGATCTTATCATCTCTACGTTGACCTGCTGTTTCGTAATAAAAAGACTCACGCTGCGGTAAAGCATACTCATAACATTCTTCAAAAAGATCAACAAAGTTCTGCCTATGTGCTTTAGCTTTCTCATATCTATCTAAATACTTTTTTGAATTTTCTATCATAAGAACCTACTATAGTATCCGATTCCACCAGTAGAACCAGTAATTAAAGATCTTCTACCTGCACCACCACGTTTGCCGCTTCCCGATTGTTTTGTCTGAACATTAAGATCTCTTTCAGTTCCAGATAAAACTCTACGCCCAGAACCTACTTCCTGAGTTCTTTCTAATCTTTTTCTAAGCAAAGATTGTTTTGTTCTGGCTCGTTTTATTCTTTGTCGTTTTAGTTCTTCTGCTGCCAATCTTTCTTGATCTGATATAGCTTCTTCTGGATCGCGTGTGTAAATACTTTCTGTTGTTACAGATGTATCACCAATAGTTCCACCTGATGATGTAGTCGTATCTTTTACTGCAACTGTAGAATTATCATCAACTTCAACAGTGCTGTCTCCAGAAGTATCAGTAGAGGTATCTGTAGTTGTTGTGGTAGTAGTTGCTTCTCTAAGCGCAGCTTGTTTAGCTTTCTTTTTTCTTTTTGCTTTATTAGCAACTTGTTGTTGACGCGCAGGATTAGCGTCAAACGCTTCTTTACCTGTAAGCGGTCTTGGTGTTGGTTTAGTTACAGGTTTGGATACTGTTACTAATTTGCCAGAAGAGGTAACTCTTTTAGCCGTTGAGCTTTTTTTGGTTTCTACTTTTTTCTTTTTAAAACAACTACCCATTTAGATCTCTCCTGTACTCAGAACCTACAGATTCATACCCAAGTCTTTCTATTAGTTTATGTGTTCTTTCTAAGGATATACCTGATGAACTACCATTAACTAAGAACCTAGCCCCTTTATTCATTGCCCATTTCTCAAAGTTTCTAAGCAAAAGAACGCCAATCAAACCACCACGATACTCAGGACGAACATACCATATGTCGCTATTAGCAGCAAAAGTTGTGGAAAAGTAAAGCTGATATATACTTCCAAATATAAATCCTACATTCTCTCCATCTACTTCAGCAACGAATATACAAGACATATCATCTTCTATCTGACCTTCTAAGTAACTAGCAAACACACGATCATCAAAAGGTATATTACTTAGCTCACTTTCAGCATGGAAGTCTCTTGCCATCTCAAAGATACAGAGAACATCATCTCTTGCAGCGCGTCTATATATTGCTTTTCGGTTCATCATGTTTCCTTGCAAAACATAGATTTAAAATAATTTCAACGCACAAGTGACCATATGCTAGGTTTTTTAGCAGAGCTTCTTGGCTTTCTGGTAAATACATCAAAGTCTTTTCTAGCATTTACAATCTGTGCAGGTTTCTGATTTGACATTAAAGCACGACCTTCTCCTGCTCCCAACATTAGATACTGTAGTGCATCGTGTATGTGTGAGTACATATTCTTATCAGGTTTATCTGCGTATCGTTCACCGCTTACTTCCATACGTTTATAACCATAGCCGCCTTCAAATCCCTTAAGAAGCTGAGAACAACGTCTGTCAATTAAAAACGCAGGTTTGCCTTCAACCATTTTATTAAGTTGCTGCGCCACTGATTCCAAGCGGAGATCCACCGAATTACTCGGGGCGGGAAAAGCACGTAGACCTGCACCCCTAAGTATGTGGAAAGGGGTAGATTCGTCCGTCTGCGCCCTAAAATCACCTGCTGGATCACCATATATATAGACATCGGAAGCTTCAGAAAACCTAGTAGCAATTTCATTTCTTAGCACCTCTGCAAATCTAACAATGCCCATATCAAAAGCAACAACCTCTGACTGTATTAACCATCTGTTTCTAACCTTTTGACCAATAACAGCAGCAGGAGTAAGGCCAAAGTCTATTCCTATATACAATGGAGTTCCTGCGGCTACTGGTATTTCTTCTTTAGCAACATGAGTTTCACTAGCAAACATTGGGTATACTGGCTTTCCATCTTTTATAGTTCCAAGTCTATTCATTACATAGACATCAATCCAAGATTTAGTCTTACCTTGTATTAAGTTTGTATAATAATTCTGAAGCATGTTCTTTTTGTTTTCAGCCTTATCATTGGACTTATAATTATCTACCTCACCATCTTCATTGTATACTTCTTTCATGCCAGATGGCTGTGTAAAGAACTGCCAGTTATTAGGCTTAACCAACATCTTGGCCTGATCTCTAGGAATATGATCTGGTACTGGAACTTCACCAGACATAATCGGCCACCAATGGTCTTCTTCTGGTGCGTTGGTATCTGCAATAACGCCTGTCCAACTAGGCCCACCTTCACGCATAGAAGGGAATCGTCCAACCCTCATTGTGCAAGCATCAATAATACTCTTGGGTATCTCCCTTGCCTCGTTAATCCAGATGCCTGTTAGTTCGAGGGACAGTAGTTTTTTAACATCTTCTGGACGATCAAGAGCAAGGAAGATAACCTCTAGGTCTATGTCTCCTTTCTTTATGTGATGGGTATAAGGCACAGACCAAATAAATTTACCCCATTCATTTTCTGGAAACCAATCAAGCCAAGTCTTAATAGTAGTCGTTCTAAGCTGTGGGTTTGTGTTTCTTATGATAGCCCATCGACTTCTGCGTATGCCACTATCGTTTTTACTCTGAGAAAGAGCGCGTCTAAATACTTCGATGCAGCAACCAACAGACTTACCAGAACCAACAGGACCGCGAATACCACGAAAGAATGTATCGTCTTTCATAAAAGTCTTTAGGACTTCACCATCAGGTTTGTATTTAAAGTCTGTCAATTTTGTGATCCACAGCAAACCTAATCATACGCTCAATCATATCAGGGGCAATAACATCAATAAGCTTATCAGCCTCTATGTTAGTCTGAAAATCTTTAGGGTAATGTTTAAAGTGTACCTTTTTTACAATAGTACGAAGTAACTCTCGATCACGCATAGAAATAGAATGGCTGAAACTCATTCGTCCTCTAACTCTACCCTCTTAGGCGCAGCCTTCTTCTTGGGCTTTTCATACGCCTCGTTTATATTTGGTGTAGAAGGATCATCACCCTTGAGTCTGCCGTTGGAGCTTCTGGCTCTCTCAGGCTCTGGCCCTTCTACTAACCTGCGAGACTCTGAAGTTCTTGTCTTACCACTATAAGTTATCCCTGCTAGAACATGAGTTTCGCCTGTATACAATTCCCCACCTGTTAAATACCAAGCCATATTATTTCCTTGAATAAAAATTCTTTAAAGTTTGCCGTTGTTTTTTCATTTTAGAAAAAGAAACATTGCTCTCACTAGGAGGAGGTCCAACCCTCATAGCGTCTGTTCCAAGCTTTTTAGTCATAGCCCTTTTATATGGAAGTCTTCTAGGCTTAGAAGATTTAAAAGGCTCTGCAACTGGATCATTAGGAAATGAAGTGTTAGAACCGCCTCCCCTAATAAATTCTAATAAATTTATACCCATTAGTAATTTCCTGTCATTAAAGTCTTCTTCTTATTCTTCACAGGCTTCTTCTTTTCATCTGAAGTTTTCTTAGCCGCAGCTATTCCCTTCTTAGTGTATGGGAACTTCTTTCCATTAACATTAGGCATTTCTATATCTCCTTACCTTGTTAGCAATTTCTTTCGGTTGAGCCACAAACTGTTTACCCTTTGCCTTACCCTTTCGTTTGGCTCTGGTTGTAGCGCGATACTCAGCATCACTAAGAGCAGTGATAGCCTTAGAAGGTAAGTAGCGTTCACCAGTTTCGCTAGACTTCTTACCAGACTTAGTTCTCCACTTCTGTTTGCCCCAGTTTAGTAATGATCTTTGTGGTGCTTTCACTATGAACCAACCTGTTGTTGCGCTTTCTTATGAGAAGCAGAGAAAGTAGTACCACCCTTCATAAGCCTTTTCATTAAAGACATATGTTTCTTTGTATGATGATTACTATGCTTCTCTAATGTTTTCTTTTGCTTCTTACTTAAAGCATCACCTACACTCTTCACGATTTGTAACCTCCACCTCTAGACTTATAAGTCTTAGCAAGCAATTGTGCCTTTCGAGCCGACCATTGTCCTGCCGCAGTGCCATGAGTAGCCCTACCTTTAATAGACTTAAATAAACTCTCACGCATTTTAGGCTTCGTGTAAACCCCTGCCTGATTAACTTTACTCATGTCTGCCTGTTCCTTCTAACAAATGACTTGGCAGCAGCAACACTTCCAAACCCCCACTTCTTCAATGCCAAAGCCTTCCTAGTAGGCTCACCCTTCTCATCCTTCATCGGACCCTTCATCCCAGAAAACCTAGCAGCAAAAGACACACGCCTAGGATTCTTACCCTTAGAAACAGGAGGCTTTAAATCCGCACCCTCAGTGCGTTTAAAATATCTCCTGCCATCTGGTGTTAACCCACCTGTAGAACTCTTGTGTATCTTTCTCATCTCGTACCTTTCTAGAAAAAAATGCTAGTGATAGACCCCTGTCACTATGTAACGCGCAGTTTTTGACCCTACCCCCCTCACGATAGGTCGATGGACACTTTAATGTCCCCAGCTACTTGCACCTGTGAGCGATCTATAGGCTTGAACCCAGCACGATCTAACAGATCCTTCGATGCTTCAAGCTGCACATACTCTGACTTAGCCCCACCTGATAACTGCACTACCCTGCCTAATGCTTTAGCTGCACTCAGTCCAAATGCCTCACTCATTGCTTCCATCAGGTACATTCGCACATGTGCAGTTTTCATAGCCTTGTATGCTGAGACTCTACCGCTATTGCCTTCAGCGTATCCTGCTTCATGTGCAGCCTTTGTCAAGTTACCACCATTTGATACATACGCTTCAACCAATCTACGTTGTCGATCAGTTAGATCACGCTTAGTCTTTACTGCAATCTGTGTCATTTTATCTCCTGCACTGAACCCCCTCTCCCTCTCTCCCCCTTTCATAGCACAACAGTATAAACCCTTGTCAACGCACAAATGACACATACGCAACAACATTCATACTATAAGACTCTATAAAGGGATCTAGAACAACAAGCTTTCTTCCTTCCTCACTCCAGTATTCTCTCAGTCATTGCATGTATCCCCCAAGCTATAAGCTGCGGTCATCCTCGCCAAAGACCTTGACAACTGAGAAAAGTCATTCGCAACAACTTCCCTTTTGCATTGGCTAGATTGTTCTTGTGGTTGCTGTGTCTAGTTGTGGCTAGGTCAACTGGTGTGGGAAGAAGTTGCGAATAACAACCTGTCGTGGACAGGTTTTCTCTGCTGTCTTGTTAAGGTCTGTGTCGAGGATGGTCCTCGCAAATATAACTTGGAGAATACAATTATGACTAAGAAAACACTTACACTCGTAGAAAGAAAGCTTGCCGTTCTAGATTGGTTTAACGGACTACAAGATGTTGCACCGAATGAGCGATTTATCGAAAGCATCGCCAAGGACGAATGCTATACCTCAAAGAACTCTCTCGACTATAAGAAAAGAATGTTAGCTGATAGATTGGCTGACTATGAAGATGCAGCTGAGCAGAAACAGCACATCAAAATGGATGCACTGCAAAAGCTTATAGATAATGTCGAAGATGAACTGGCATTACTTGAAACCAGACATGAGGCTGACCTCAGTGTTTATGAACAAGTAACAGGTAAATCTTGGGAACCTGCTCCTAAAAAGACACGTCCAGTGTCTATGTCAAAAGAAAGACTAGCAGCCCTAAAAGCAAGGGTGGCGTAGATAGCTACCGACAAGGGGTAGCAATCAGCTGCCCCTTTCTTAACAACCAAGCGTCAACCTAATCTCCCACCTCAAGCATTGCAAATGCGGAGAGGGGGCGTCACTTCCCGTCAGCATTCAAACTTTGACGCAACTACAACGGAGTACATTAGCGAATGAAAAAAGCATTTGATATTATGATTGAGTTAGCGAAAGCTATTATCATATTTGTTTTACTATATCTTTTTATATCAACATTTACATAGGAGTTAGACATGTTGGACTTTACTAATCCTACTTGGGATTTCCCAGTAGAACTACAAGAAACTTATGATCGTACTGGTCGTAAGATCGAAGGCAATCGTGTGGTTGTACGCACTGACACTGGCGAACACATGAGCCGTGGACTTGGCGACAAGTACAAGATCATTACACACAGTGATGTAGTCAATAGTATTATGGATTCTATTGATGAAACAGCTAACACTCTTGGCACTAGCTACGAAGAAAAGTTTCATCTTGTTGATGGTGGTCGTAAACTACGAGGTGAAGTAAACTTTCCTGATCTTAAGATAGAACCACAACTTGATGACATCATTACATTTCGTATTCAGTTTTATAATTCATACGATGCTAGTTGGGCATTCCAACAACAGGCTGAAGGCTTGCGTCTTTGGTGTATGAATGGTTGCACTACGCCACATACTGTAGCTAAGACTTGGGCAAAGCATACTACTAATGTATCTGTTCAATCATCAGCAGCTAAGATTCAAGCAGGTCTTGAAGCATTCAAAGATTCAGATTCTTTGTTTAAATCTTATATCAATTGGAAGATAACTAATGATGATGCTGAAAGATTTCTTAACGATGCCTTGTGCAAAGTAAAGCAACGAGGCAATCCACAGTATGCTCACTTCAATAAAAGCAGACGCGAAGACCTCTTGCGTATGTGGGATGGCAACCGAGCACACATTGGTAACAATCAATGGGCATTGTACAATACATTGACTGAGTGGGCTACACATACGGATCACTTGGGCAATCCAGAGAATGCTCGACGCTTACGAGAAAATGAGATTGCAAAAGCAATGAGCTCAGACAGGTGGTATGATCTATGAAAGTACAATTCAAACCTCATCAACTTAGATTTATAGCTGAACAGATATGTCCACATGTTCACTGGCCTACAGGTATTGAAGCAATAGCTACTGCTTTGACCAGTGAGTGCGATGACTTTAATTTAGTTCAGTTTATTAATGAAGCTAATGAAGCTTGGGAAGCAAACTATCAATTAAACCTAGAGGAGATTGACGATTGGGTAGACTAAAACAAATGCTTATCAACATGGATCATATAAAATGTACTGAGTGCAATGGCGATGGCGATTTAGAAAAAGTAACTTGGCATCCGCAAGGCTTTGATCGTGACATTGGATACGAGAGTTCAACTATAGTTGTATGCAATGAGTGCGATGGTGAAGGTTTTATTGAAGTGCCAAAGCCAGAAAAAACAGGACTAGAAAAAGCATTAGATGCTCTTTGTAGATCCACTCATCCACCAAGAGTATAAGGAGTAACTATGTTAGACATAAATACAATTCTTAACCAAGCATTCAAAGCATCGTTCTGGAAATACTTAGAGGAGAAGTACAATGGAGTCACAGAATAGATTAATTCAAGCACATCTTAAACAGGGCAATACAATAACTGCGATACAAGCTCTTGCAAACTTCAATTGCTTTAGACTAGCAGCACGTATCAAAGATCTAAAAGATAGTGGTATGTCTATTGAGAAACGTATGATTAAAAACAAACATGGCAGACGATATGCTATGTACTGGCTAGACCCAACACAAATTAATGAGATGGACTTGACTATCTAACTGCATATGTGCATATGCTGCGGCATGTTAAAAAGTTATTGGGATCAAATCCTAGAGAAACATCGCTATGTAGATATGCCTTTGCATAAAGTTTTTGTTGCTGCAAAGATACCTACCTCAACTTACTATCGAACAGTCAATGGACGTAGTGAAATAAGTTATGAGACTGCAAAGAAAGTCTATCAAACATTAGATAGATTGTCTAAGCGATGGCCTACAGGTTTGATTACACCAAAGAAAATCAATGGCGCAGTTTCAAAACTACACAAAAGCAACAGAAGTAACTGAGAGTTACACAGATCTTGTTGATGCTTTGATAGCAAGACGTAATTATCTTGGGCTATCACAGGAAAGACTTGCAATGGAGATTGGCTGCACCTTATCCTTAATTCACAAATGGGAACAATACAAACGTGTGCCATCTGGTTTCATGTTAACGTGTTGGTTAGATGCACTTGGCGCGAAGATCAAAGTCTGTTCGTACAAAGATTAAATCAGGCACATGTGAGTGTGATAGTTGTGGTATTGTAACTGAATATTTTGTTGCAATATTACACAGCGAGAAACCTGCAAGCTATCATATGGTTTGCTTAGACTGTTATGAAAGAGACATATGGGAAATAAGAATAAGCAAAAAGGTAGCTATCACGAAAGGTGGTTCGTCAAGTGGCTCGAAGACCAAGAGATCGAAGCAAAGAAAGTCCCACTCTCAGGATCTCTCGGTGGAGAATACTCAGGAGACATCCACCTCCCTTCACTGGTGGGACGAAATCTAGTAGCTGAAGTTAAGTATCGCACAACATCTAGTTTTCCTAATGCTTTCAAGGTCTTAGAAGGAAGAGACATAGCTTTTTATAAAAGAAAAGATGGCAAAGAAAAAGTTTGTGTGATATTGTCAGAAGATCTTTTCAAGGAGTTAGTTAAGAAAATTAAATAAAACCCTGCCAAAAAGGAGAATGGCAGGGCTCTACATATAAGGAGTCAAACATGTCAAAGCATAAGCATGTTGTACGCTGAGATATTACTACGAGAAGTAGTTCAATGGCAAGTTGAAAATGCTCAGGCAAAACTAATTATGTTGCTCATAGCGGACCATACGGATCTATATGGTATAGCTTATCCAACGATACCAAGGCTGTGCAAACTGTCAGGGTTGAGTAGAAGTTCTGTAATTAGAGCAGTAAATTATTGTGTTAAGCACAACTATCTAACTAAGGTTGCAGGTAGAACAGGTCTTGCAACTGTATATCAATTCAATTGTTTAAAAGAGGAGGGTGTCAGTGTGACACACCAAGATAATAATAATATTACTAAGTTAAATAATAATACTACTTGGGGTGTCAATGAGACACCTACCTTCGATGACTTCTGGAATACTTATCCAAGAAAGATAGCCAAAGGTCATGCTCGACTTGCTTTTGAAAGAGCACTGAAGAAAACAGATGCAGTAACTATACTTACAGCTGCATCTAAGTTTGCTGAGAATGTTGAGCACAAAGAGAAACAATACATACCGCACCCAACAACGTGGCTCAATGGTGAGCGATGGGATGATGAAGTAGATGATGTATCAGGTAGATCAAACACTGATCGCCTTGATGATATTATTAACTTCGATAGGTACGCATTCGAGAAGCTGAGTATATACAAAAAATAAAGGAGTAAGATAATGGATAACAGAGTATGTATGCACTACGTCTTGGATCGATTGGAGGGTTGTCTAGAAAAAGATCTAGACAAGATGCGTAGGGAACTAGAGGACTTTAAACGAGAATGCATTTACAACTTAGGCGTTAATCTACGCATTGATTATAAAGAAATACATGATGAAATATGATGATCGCACACGTATCGTAGGTTCATGGCTACAGCAATTACTTCGTAGATATACACCGCCTACTGGCATGGACAATGAGACACTCAAAGATGAGATGGTTCTTATTGTAGAAGATGTAAATAAACACATACCTTCTCAGTTTAATGACGAGATGTTCAAAGGTGTATTGATAAGGATTGATGGACAGATCCGCGCCATTCATGGAGCGCGGACATGGCCGACAATCAAGACCTTTATTAATGCTACACAAGAGGGTGTTAAAGCTTATGATGTAAAACAAATTACAGATGGCACAGAGTTTACGCTTGATAGATTTCGCTTGGCAGAGAAAAGAATACTGGCAGGCGAAGATGTAGATGAATTGTATATCAAAGATAGTTTATCCAGAGATCAATTGCTTGAGCGTGGCGTTGTAACTATAGATGATATAAATAAGTATGTTGACCCTGCTGCGTAAATGCAGTAGAACTATACATATATAAGGAGCAAATGTTATGGATAGAAAAGGATTTATTGGCGGCAGCGATGCCGTTAAGATAATGAATGCTGAGTGGTATGAGCTTTGGCAAGTCAAGATGGGCTTAGAAGAACCAGATGATTTGAGCAGCATACTTGCAGTACAACTTGGTTCTCACACTGAAGACTTCAACTTAAAATGGTTTGAAGAAAACACTGAGCAAACTGTAGACTCAAAGCAAATGATATTCGAGAATACTATATCCGGTGTACCATACAAAGGTGTTGTCGATGGTATGGTTGGCAGCAGTATCATAGAAGCAAAGCATACAAATGAACGCAACAACATGGAGGGTTTGTTAAAATATTACATGCCTCAGATACAGTTGTATATGAAACTAGCAGAGTCACCTAGTTGTTTTATGTCTGCAATCTTTGGTAACTCAAGATGGGATTACGCCAAGATAAGATACGATGAAAAATATACTGAAGGTATGTTAACTATAATAAAAGACTTCTGGGGTTATGTAGAACGTAAGCAAGAACCAGTAGGTATAGATGAACCTAATCTATCTATAGATAAAATACCTGTAGATGAGATGGTCAAACGTGATGCCAGTACAGACAATATGTTTATGGATAATGCTGTTACATATTTAAACAAACAGTGGGAACATAAGCAGTTCGAGACTGCAAAAGAAAACTTAAAAGGAATGGTAGGTGATGATGAACGTGAGGTTTATTGTGACCAGTTAACTGTGAAGAGAGACAAACGTGGATCACTTCGCATCAATGTAAGGAGCAAAACATGATAAAAGGTTTAGACCTATGGGATAGAGTATCAACTTCTGACCCAAAGTATCTTAAGGAAATAAAATTTGGTGCAAGAAAATTTACTGCTATAGATGCACACTATCAAATCAAATCAATAACAAAAGTATTTGGACCAGTAGGTGAAGGATGGGGTTATCATGTAGATACAATTATTCACAACTTATCACCAGACGATACAGTTGTTATAGCTAATGTAAGTGTATGGCATAGCGGATCACCAAGCAAAGTATTTGGCCCTGTCTCTGGCTGTAAATCTCTTATGCGTAATGGTAAGGTAGATGAAGACGCGCCAAAGAAAGCTATGACGGATGGTCTTACAAAAGCATTATCACACTTAGGTTTTAATGCTGATGTATTTCTTGGTGAGTTCGATGGCAACAAGTACACCGACAAAGACAAACCTGATTGGTAATTACTACCAGACAAATGGTTCAACAAGTACCCTGCCCAAAGTGTGCAGCTAAAGCAGGGGAATCTTGTGGTCACAGAAAAGACAAAACTCGAAGTCACCACCAAAGATTAGTAGCAGCACAAAAACATTATAATACAGGAGCCAAAAAAATGGCAGAATACGACAACAAAAATAAAGGCGCAGGGTTTCAACCATACCCAGATCAGAAGTTTATTCTCTCTGGCAAAATGGATATAAAAGGCAATGAACGTAAGATTGTAATGATGGCAGGTACAACTCAAAACGGTAAAAAAATTGTTGAGGTGTATCAACGTTGTTCAATTATGTTTGAAGAAACCAATCCAGAAGGCAGCAAGCCAAATTATTCTGGACCTCTAGATGATTACACAGTCTTTGAAACAGAAAATAAAATGAGAATGGCAGGTTGGGTTAAAGAACATGATGGTAAAAGAATGATTTCTTTTGAGATAAGTCCAAGCATTAGCCAAGACAACAAAGAAAATAATACATCAAGTGAGGTAGGTCATGACCAAATACCACCGTTCTAAAGAAACATGGCCTCAGTTAAGGGAACGGCACAAGCAAGAGAAACGGAGGTTAATAGAAACTTGTGCCAAAGCTAACCTTACAATTACAGAAGCCTCTCGTATGATTGACATTGACATGGGGCAGCTAAGAACAGAAGCTTGGAGATACAATATAAAATTCTCAAAGAGATATAATGATGAACAAAAAACAGCTATCTCCTGCCCAACAGTTTGAGCTTAAGTATCTAAAGCAACAAGAAAGCAAGTGGTCAGAAGAAAGATTTAAGTATAATAAAGACCCAAACACACAGGCAAAATACTACAGAGCTAAAGAAGATCTAAGTAATTTTGTTTCTAAACTAAGATTGCAAGGAGTTTATATTTAATGGTGAGGGAAGACCGTGAACAACTTCCCTCTTCATTAGTATAATCAAAGCAAAAGGAATAAGCAATTATGAAAATTACAAGAAGAAGCCCTTGGTCAAATAAAACCAATACTATAGACGTAGATATTACTGAGCATCAATTAGCTAAGCTAAAAAACGGCAAACACATAAAACAAGTAGCACCACATTTGAATCATGCAATGCAAGAATTTGTGGCAAATGGGTTTGTTCCTAGTGATTGGAGAGAAATTTTTAAAGATGATTTTACAGATGAAGAATGGAAAACTGGAAAAATAAACAATGTTTAAATTGTTTTATACGTTACTTGTAATTGAGTACGTTGTTGAAGATCATGATGTATCAACTAGTGTTATTTTCCAAAGCCAACAAGAATGTTATGACGCTATGGGTGATGGTGTATTAGATAATCTATACGATATACTTGCAGATACTTACGGCAAAGAGATAATCATGTATTGCAGACGAACCCCAGTAGCTTCTGGCTATCGTGAAATAATCAAACCAAAGGTAAGACCAAATGACAAAATGGACTAAAGAAGATAAGGAATGGCTAGGATATAAACGAAGGATGTCTGTTCAAGACAAAAGCGCAATTAGTTTATCTACACCACCTTGGGAAAAACAATCATCTAGTGAGTTCGAAGTGAGGTCCGTCATAAAAGGGTCGTCTTCCTTGGCTACGTCTGAGGTCGATGTAAGCTAATGATGCATCTTCCATTGTGCCTTTCCAATCCTTCATGTTTAACCATCTTACATTTGGATCTGATTGCCACGCACCACCCCAAGTAATGCTAACACCATGCTGATCCCCTGCCTTCTTCATTGCATCAGCTATATTGTCGTAAAGAGTTTCTTCCCATGATGCTCGAGAACCAACGTAAGCCATGAGGTCAACAGCGTGAGAGAATCCATCTTCCTGTCTTCGATGAAAGCTGTTCATGGTTTTACTTGCACCTTTAGCTACAAGTTCTTTCTGCTCTTCTTCAGTTCTTAAGCCACAGATACATCCAAAGTCTACATCAGTTAAAGTAATAGCAGTACTTACAACCTTAACTAAATCAGGATGCACACCTCTTAACTTGCTTATTGATCTGTCTGATAATTTAAATGACATAATTAACCTTTCTTAAAGAACTTAGTCGCAGAGCGCACAGCAAAGCTACTGGCTACGATAACACCTAAAGTATACTGATACCACTCAGGCATCTGTTCTAGTGCCTTGAAGCCCTCTGAGACAACTGTACGACCCCACTCACCAGTGAACACTAGTATTAATGGGATTGAGAATAATAAAACTAACCACTCGTCCTTCCAAGAATTCTGAGAACCTTGTGCCATAATCCTTTCCCAGTCTTGGACTGAGGTTTCTTTGGAGACGAGGATCTTGGCTTTGGCTTCTGCTTCTGTGAGCTTAAGCTTTGCGTTTGCTTGTTGGGCTTGCGTTTTGGCATTTAACCAACCTCCTGCTAGTTCAGCAATCGGACCTATTAGTGTCTGGAACATAGTGTCCACCTCTATCTGTCTTTGCTTCTTTACCTAACCATAAAGCAAATGATGCAGAAAGCATAGCAGTTACTAAAGATACAAATGCTGATTGTTGTGTAGTCGGATCTTCAAGTGTCATAAACCAAAGACATACCTTCCAAGTTAAAATAATCTGACAAAGAAATGCCAGACGAGGTAAGATCTTTAGCTCATCTAAATAGTTAGCTGTAATTGCTATCATAATATTTCCTTAGAGTTGTTACAGTTCTATTTTAATGCACACAATTTTTGCTTTATCACTTGTTACAAGAACTTTAGCATCTGCTTTAGCTAGTTCACAAACTTCTTGTTTGGTATAGCTTCCAATATGATAGTGTTCAAATCCTGCCGTTGCTAATTGAACCCACAGTAATACCCACATCACCACCTACCTTGATATTTGCCAAGAAAATAAAATAAAATAAATAAAATACCACCACTAATAGCAAAAATAAAAGCACCAATAGCAAAGTTAATAGCTGCATCTACCTGTTCTTGCTTACGATAAAGCTCATCCTTACGTTGCTTACGCATTTGAGCCTCTATCTGTAACACTTCCTTCCATGCACTAGGTCCATATGTCCAAGAGATATGATCTTTGATTTCATTTCTCATCTGTTCCATTTTCTTTTTATGTGCAAAAATTTCTATAGCTGTTTCTTCATCAGAACCTTTAAATGTTTTCTTCCAAAACGGAGGGTTCTTTTCTCTTTCTTCTAAGTTAGTAAAGTCAGAGAAAGCTTTGCCCCAATTAGCAAGCTGTCCTGTCATATCTTGGAAATCTTTTCCTGCACCAATAGCTGCCTTCAATCCTTTGAAAGCACCAGTCGCCATCATAACACAAGAAACTGGGTCCATTACTCAGCCGCCATTTTCTCCAACGTTTCACGGATAGCCTTTATGTTCTCATCAATACGAGCAGACATCAAAGCTTGTGACTGCGCTGTGTCCTCTAGTTTTTCAATACTAATTTCATGGCGAGCAATCTCTCTAGTATTTGTGTCAACGTTATTATCAAGCGTACTGACATACCAGACAAGTCCACCAAACTGCACAGAGATTGCAATTATGATAGCAGCCCTTTCCATTATGGTTTTGTAGGCCAGTCAGCATCTTCCAAATCAGGCCAGTTCTTATGTGTTGGCAAATCACGCAGAGCCTGTCTGTAGGTCTTCATGTTGTCTGCCATAGTGACATCCGACATAGCAGTCCAGTCTGTCTCAGCTAGTTTGCTGTCTCGTGTACTACGATGACCTGCTGCAGTGTTAGCATCTAGTGTAGCCTGATAAGCTTTCTCGTGCTCTGCCTTTGTTGTCTTCTTGCCATCCTCATCAGTTGTATCAGCAAACATATCTTTGGCTACGTACTTCTCAACCCAGTCTTTGTTGCTATTCTGCTCTACACCATCACGTACACTTGTTTGGTATGCTGCTGTTGTAGCAGCAGGAGATGCTAGTACTGGGTCTATGTTCATTGCGTCACAGACATTGCTCGTCCAAACACGAGGCAAAGACATATTAGGAAATGCTGCTCTCCATTCGCCTTGCGTTTTAACTTCGCCTGTTGTTCTCTCACGATATTCTGACATCAGTTGATACTCCTTATTGTCAGTTGATTATGCGATTGCGTAGAAGATGTAAGATGCGCCTGATTGATTTACATAAGGAGAATCGTCATCATCATAAGCAGCTACAGTAAAACCTGCGCTATAAGGGTCTATATGATCATATGTACTTTCTTGAGCAGCATTTTCATTTAATTGTAAATTAGGATCGTTTCCAGAAACAATGCCACGCACTGTGTCAAAAACAAACCAATGACCTCCTAAATCATATCGTTTGATTAAAACAAACCTAGCACCACTACTGAAACCACAATCTATGTTTTGAGCATTTCCATTTGCAGTATAGCTTCCCACCTTGGATACATTTGGTGCGGTAGCGAAAAGGTAGGCTATGTATGTTTTCCCAGATTCGTTTGTACGTGTAGAGGGTCCACCTAAACTAAACACAGATGATGTAGGACTTGTATTGTTCCAATATTCATCATTCGCAGCAGCAACAGCATTTGTATTTAAAAACAAATACTTTGTATTGCCTAAGTCTTTATGATACACAGCCCAGTCATAGAAAGTACCACCATGACTTCTAGACTTTACCCAAATCATTTCTGGTACAACACCAAGGTTATGATTTACTGCAAGTCCTGCGCTTCCTGTGCCTGTGTAAGCAACCACATCGAAATACGAGGGTGCACGTTTCCAACTATAAGACATAACATTATTTGTATTAGCCCACCAACTTTGGTTAAGATTTACTACATTACTTTCTGAATTAAATACTGTTGAAGGTCCTGCACCGTCAGAAGCAGTGGTATTTGTTTCAAGGTATTTAGTTGTTAATCTTGATAAAAGATACCGTGGAGAGCTACTAGTCATTGTGTTAATATTCATATCAACATTAAAACCAGTATTATAAACGTTACTATTACTGTTGCCAGAATAACTGTTAACATGAAAAACCTTTGTTGCATCATCTGGTGTATTTAGACTGCCTCTGCGGATTGCCATGAATATGTAGGTTTGACCGTTTTCATTTGTTTCATCTAAGGTTGTAGCTGTTTCAAAGCCTGTGGCTGTAAAATTAATAATGTTAAACGCAGAACGCTCCGCAGAATTAGTATTCGGAAACAACTCTGAAGTATTACCACCTGTTGGAACGCCCCTCATGTTGTCAAACATTTCCCAGTTTTGCCCTGACCTTGTTGCGCTTTTTACCATCAACCACTGGGGTTCAAAACCAAGGTTAATTGAATTACCTGCTGATCCTGTACCAGTATAACTCCCACACTTAATAATATCTTGGTCACCATCAGGTCCGAACTCACCGTCATTATTGTTGTGTGCGAATAGGTAGGCTACGTATGTTGCACCATTGGTATTGCTAAGAGCGCCATCACCTACGGTAAAGTGAGTTGCTGTTGGTGCGGTGTCATTAAGAAACCCATCTCTATTAGACTGGGCAAAGTTTTCATTTAGTTCAAGCCTATAATCTTCTGGATCAGTACCACCGTTTGCACCACGATGATAAACAGCCCAATTATCAGCGGCACTTGTTTTCTTGAATATAATCATGCCTGGAACTGACCCAAGGTTATGAGCCACAGTTTTACCTGCTGTTCCATTCCCAGTATACGTCACAATGTCAAAAAACTTAGGGGATTTGCGAAATGTCCATGAGACGTATTCTGAAACGTAGGAATTACTAACATTAAACTTCCAAGTGTCATCTGCACCCAGATTGTAACCAGTGCTATTGAAAGCTGTTATACCTACAGAGGTAGTAGCTTCTGCATCTGCACCATTCGCCTCAAGATACTTCGTATTGCCTCTAACTGTGTCAACAAGCCCATGACCAACACCGTAATCCCTTGCCTTAGTCCAAACCAATCCACCTTCGCCACTTAGGTCAATGCCGTTTGTGATCGTCTGGTTAGCATTAGTTCCAGAATAGAGGGTCGTGGAAAAAACTTCATCTACATCAAGACCTGCACCACCTGCACTAGAGGCCGCTGCCGCTACTATTTTACTTACTGACATGCCGCTATCCCATCGCCTGACCTAAAGTAAAGCCGTAGTAATTAGTACCGCCATCCACCGTGATAAAAGCAAACACATCCACCCCTGCATTAGTTGCAGTTATCGTGGGTGCTGTGGCCGCTGCCCAGTCTACGCTTGTAGGCCAAGTAATTGTCCTTGCTGAACTGTCTTGCACTACCTTTAAGATAAATGCTGAAGCTCTGCCAGATGCGGCAGGGTTGCTAAACGTGTAGGTTACATTCTCAGAGAGGGTGTGCGTAAACACGTTGCCATCTCTTAGGTTAATTGTAGCTGCGTTGGAGCTAGAAGAAACTACTGTGCTTTCTTCAGTTGTGCCGTTGTCAAAGCCAACTACGCCATTAGCGTCAGAAGTTAC
>Ga0209535_1000325_pt1 | contig 33252 bp, 43 predicted proteins | sample LinPmetageLP28_FD_184041 | JGI IMG/M metagenome (GOLD analysis project Ga0209535, IMG submission 184041) | Marine viral communities from the Pacific Ocean - LP-28 (SPAdes) (version 2) | ecosystem: Environmental > Aquatic > Marine > Oceanic | place: Pacific Ocean | collected 2009-08-22
GCAAGTCCTTTAAAAAAGCCTTCAGTTATTTCTTTACTCTTCATCTTTAATTTTCCTTATCCCACGTGTAAACTTGGTTGGATCTTGACCTTTAATAGCATTCAGAAGTCTATTCTCAAGTTTGGTGGCTGTTTCTTGATCGTATGATTCGCGGATATATTTTATTAGATTAATAGCGGAGTTGATAGTGTTATTAGCACGAGCTTCAAGAAGATTCTCTTTATCCTTGTGTGTAATAAGCTCATCAAGCTCTGTAAGTATGCTACGTGTACGTCTCTGCAAAATTAACTCCCTATTTGATATATTTATGCTCTGCGGAAATTATTATTCAGCCTTCTTGAGACCAGCCAACATACTCTTAAGTTTACTACTGTCGACTTCTGCTGTAACTTTTGCATCACTTGTAGGAGTTACTGTACTTCCTTTTTTAATTTGATTCATAATGTCTCCACTACCTACAGATGTGCCTTGGCTATCTTGTCCTTCTTCACCTGGATCAGTAATACGTAGACTATCTAGATCAAATTCTAAATCAACTTTCATACCAACACCACTAGATGATCTTGTTTTCATTAGCTGTAATTGATATCTTCCACGTTCTCGCATTGCACGACTTGTAAATATACCAAACACATTATCAGCAGTATTAATTTTACTCAACCCACCTGCAATATGACTATGATCAAACTCAATTTCTTCTACTGCCCCTCTGTTCAACTGCGATGCTGTTATCATTAATATGTTCTGCTCACGTGCTAGATTACGTAATTCTTCTGACACATACTTGTCTTTAACAAATAAATCATTTGGGCTAACTTTAGCACTTACTGGCATAACTAAATCTAAATAGTCTACCATAATAAAGTCTATATTCATTCCTGTTTGTACGTGCAGTTCTTTTAAGTAACTTCTAATCTGATTAACATTACTCTGTGCCGACATATACTTAACACGCAATGCTCCGGATTTTTTACCTGCCATTTTAACTTTCATTTCAACTGTGTCTATATCTTTAAAAACTGCTTTTGTCGAACAGTTAGCTACCATTGAATCCATTCGCATCGAACATAAGCCTTCACTCAATTCTAGTGTTAAGAAAACCCCATTAAGTCCTTGGGTTACCCAATTAATAGCTATGTTTTGCATAAACAAACTCTTACCACTACCACTACCACCAGCAAAAATGTTTAGTTCTCCTCTGTTCATACCACCAAACAATCTTTTGTCTAGTGTAGGCCATCCTGTTGATACTTGTCCATTATTATCTTTAATTGCTAGTAATCTCGACCTAGGATCTTCAAAGTAATCAGTACCCATATCTTTAGTTAAACTAATCTGTACAGCTTCTTTAATTAATTTTTCTACAGGATCATAATCACCTTTTTCTAATAGGTCTGCACTTTTTAAAATTGCACGTTCTAATTCTTGTCTGCGTGTAAATCCCTCAAACTCTTCCATGAACCATGAATAATGATCATCTGTTAGATCTGGTACTGCTTTAAGATCAATTTTAGTTACTGCTTTTACCTGCTCTGCTGTAGGCATAGCTGTGTGTTCATCTATGTGTGTCTTAATAAACTTGGCCGCTTCTCTTAAGGCACGATCAAAGTTTTCTGGATTATAGATATTCTGCACACGCACATAACTTTGTGCGTCTTGGAGCATCATCTCTAGAAATAGCTTTTGTAATTCTGGTGTGTAGTCTTTTGTCATATATACTTAATTATACAGTTTTTTTCTCATAAGTTCAATCTTGAGCTTGCTCGTTTCTTTACCATCTAGGATAGCTTTTAACACAAACAACTTGCCATACTTAACAACTGCCTCGTTGATATCTTTGCAGGTCTCTTGCCATACTGGAAAACTTGCTGACCAGCCATACTCCATTGCACTGTTAAGCATTTTACTTCCAGCACGATCTCTATCAGCTACTACTATAACTTCTCTACCTAAACTTTCAATTATGTCTGCCTGTGTTTCGTTTACTTCATTGTTTAATACTGCAACACCATCGACACTCATAGCGTCAAATGGTCCTTCTGATACTATAACAAACTTCCAATCCTTCTCTTGATTGTTTATGTTAAACACAAAGTTCGGTTCGTAATGGCTATGGTATTTTGGTTTAACATTATCTTCTATTGCTCTGGCAGTATACCCTATAGTTTTACCTTGCCATATCATAGGAACTATTACTCTTTTATGTAAATTATATTGTTGCTGTTTGGTTACATAAAATTCATATTTTTCTAAATCAATTTTACGATTATAACAATATTCTAATGCTGGATGTGCATCTTTAAGATTATTAAAGCTGATTCTATCTTCAGGAAGGTCACGTGATTTAAATTCTATTTTTTCTTCTTGCTCAATTTTTACTTCTTCAGGATTAACTAGTTCACGTACTCGTATAGCTTCAATGACTAAACGTTTGATTTCGCTATCATCAACTGATAACCATTTTAAAAACTTACGGAATTTAAATGTTAAGTGTCTGCCTGGCTGATAACTAGTTTTAAAATTACAATTAAAACAATGATAACTTACTGATCCATCTTGATTAGCTGTAAGTCCACCTCGACCTCTAGTGTCTGGAGTTTCACCATTATGCACACAACAGACAGCATTAAATGATGTCCACCCGCTAGGAGTAGTTTTCTTCTTAGCCGGTAAATGTTGTTTTACAAAGTCTTGAATGATAGTCAGCATATGCTACATTATACACTAATCTTTTGATTAAATCAAGTATTTTGACTAGTCTTATGGTGACCAGTAAGCTAATTCACCTGTTGTTGGATTGTAAACAGTATAAAAGAATCCACTTGGCAGTGTACCACCTGATGGTAGTGTACCAGTAGATTTAATTGCAACAGGTTTAATAACTGTAACATTAGCTGAGGTATTAATTAATTCATTACCAGTTGCATTTATTGTAATACTGTTATTACCTTGATTGTTTAGTCCTGCCTGAGCACCGATTGCTACTGCGGCAAGTCCTTGATTTCGGCTACCAGCTTCTCTACCAACTGCTACTGCTTGGGTTGTTTGGGTTAAGTTACCTGCTCGGAAACCAATTGCTACTGTACTAACTCCTTGAGATGCTTCACCAGCTTGGAATCCAAGTGCTACTGCTTCTATCCCTTGAGATGTTTCACCAGCATTTGTACCGATATGTACTTCATTACTTTCTACGTAATCATCAACATATCCTTTTAGTGCAAGATTTGATCTAGTTATACCAGTTGCTGTTATAGTATTTGCTAGTCCAACAAATCCAATCATTCCAATATTGGCTGTTGTAACTTTGTTGTCAGTGTAACCTATCTGCCCGATATTAGCCGTTGCAACTTTGTTGTCAGTGTAACCTATCTGTCCAATGTTTGCTGTGTTTACTCTTGATGTAATAACGCTATCTTGTACTGTGTTAGCAAAGTCAGTATATCCAATTTGACCAATGTTTGCTGTTGCTACAGCACCACCAACGAATCCAACCATTCCAACATTTGCTGTTACTATGCCAATGGATAAGTCAGCAACTTTGTTGTCAACGTAACCTTTTAGTCCAACATTTGCTGTTGTAACTTTGTTAGTAATAACACCATCTTGAACAGTATTAGCAAAGTCAGTATAACCTATTTGCCCAATATTTGCTGTTGCTACAGCACCACCAACAAACCCAACCATTCCAATATTTGCTGTTACTGTTCCGGCCGCTGTTATGGTATTTGCTAGTCCAACAAATCCAATCATACCAATGTTGGCAGTTAGTACTTTATTATCTGTATAACCTATCTGACCAATGTTGGCTGTTGTGGTTGAGTTATCTACATACCCTTTCATTCCAAGGTTTGCTGTAGTAACTTTGTTAGTAATAACACCATCTTGTACTGTGTTAGCGAAATCAGTATAACCAATTTGTCCTATATTAGCTGTGTTAACTTTGTTAGTAATAACACCATCTTGTACTGTGTTAGCAAAATCAGTATACCCTTTTAGTCCAATGTTTGCTGTTACTATTCCAGCAGTAACAATAGTATTAGCAGTTGTTACAGTTGCTATCGTACCTGCGTAAGTAGGTAAGAACGAAGTTACATTAGCATTGCCATAAATTGATGCGTCTTTTTGTTGGTCAACATATCCTCGCATACCGACGTTGGCCGCAATGATTGCCGCTACTTGTATTGTGTTACTTAATGTTGTAGCAGTATTAACAGCAACAACTTGTCCATCTGTATATGCTTTTTGTATAGTGTTAGCTATTGTAACTTTGCTGTCGGTATATCCTATCTGTCCAATGTTTGCTGTAGTAACTTTGTTATCTACATACCCTTTCATGGCTAAGTTAGCATTTGTTACCGTTGCTATAGTACCTGTATATGTTGGAAGGAATGAAGTTACGTTGGCATTACCGTAAATTGATGCGTCTTTTTGTTGATCAACGTATCCTTTCATTATGGTGTTAGCAAAGTCAACATATCCTTTCATACCAATATTGGCTGTAGTTGTTGAATTATCAACATAACCTTTCATTGCAGTATTAGATTGGGACGATGATCCAACTTCACTATAAACAACATTACCTCCCGGAGTAACACCATCGTGTACTCGGATGGATCTTAGAGTTGTATCAACAGTAATCTCGCCAGCTGGACCAGTATAGACATTACTTACTGCAAGATTGCCTCTTCTATGTAAAATTAATACGTTTGCTACTGTCATTATACGTTCCCTGTTATTGTTCCGCCATCATATGTAATATTTGATGCAAATGGTTCTTGATTATAATACGCTGGTAATATATCTAAGTCTACTGGTACCCCATAGTTGTCATCTGAGTACAAAGGAAAACTTACGTTATCACTACTTCTGGTTGTTTTAAATGTTAATTTATATATTCTATTTTCTAAATTACTAACTGTAACAGAGTCAAAAGTAAAGTATCCTTTACCCGAGGCAATGTTGGCCCAGTTTACAGCATATGATTTAATTGTTTGCTGATTCAATGGATCTTGTATACTAGCTTGGACTACGTATCCTTCTAGATCAACATATTTTTGATCTTGGTTTTTAAAGTCAACTGATACTGGATTATCAATCCCCTGATATATTTTTATTGGTCTTTGATACACTATTCTGTCCCTCGTTCCTGAAATCGCAACATTAGCGTTATCCACTATTTGTACAGTGAAGCTGTTTGGATATAAATAACTTGTAACTAGTGGCACTTTAAATTTGTTCCTTATTAGTTTATATTTATCACATATCAATTTTAGAAAGAATCAACCATGGAAGAAGTATACAAGAAATTGCTCGACCAGTATCCGTTTATTAGTTATATTACCTATGGAGGGAACGAATACATAGGTATCATTCAAAATTCAGATGAGGTTATTACTACCATATATGACTACGCTGTTTTAAAATCTCTAGAAGAAAAAACTCGATTCATGGAATTAGGTGATCAATGGTGGTGGGAATCAAATAGATTAGTTCCAATTAATGTATTTTTAAAAGCAGACTGGAACGAATTCCGTCCTTGCTTGAAAACATTTAATTCAAAAGACGTGAATATACAACACGGTCCATACATTAGTCTTAAGGAAATTGCTCAGAAACGTTCTAAGCGTCGGTCGATAACTCTTGTTCGGAAAGTAAGTTAATATTTACTACAACTAGTTGTGCATAACTTACACTGTGACTCTTCTTAAAATAATAAGTATCATCTTTAGGTTTAACCCAAACTGTTTCAGAAACTTCTTTCCAAGTACGACCTATTAAATGTCTTTTACCCGGACGTATAATTGCTAAAAACATAGCCAATCTCGGAATAGTATCTACAGGCTCTGGCATCTGTAATAATAGATCATAATGATTATTAACGTGTATCAATTGCTCACAGACTTTAGGATCATATAGTTTAGTCCAATCTGGTTCACGCATAAGTTCAATCAAGTGTTGTTCACTTTTAACCTGTTTATATAAATTAACATTCAACAGATCAAGTTTCATATATCCTCTATCTTCAGCAACCTTATGATCAAGACTAGCATATCCTGTAAATGGATCTATAGGAACGTCAGTAGCATATACACCTGTGTTATGTTTGTTTAGTTGTTGATCACGCAATATACTAGCTGTAGTAACGTCTAGGAGTTCAAGTACTTGATCTCTGTCAGCAAAATCTATATCAATATCTGACTTAAATTTCATAAGCCTGCATCCTTTAATATCTTTTTAACCCATTCAGTATCTGCTACATAATCTTTAAATTTACGTTGCCAATGATCTGGTTCTATCCACGGCATTATAAGTCCAAGCTGATCTTCATTTAGTGTTTCGAGGAATGCAATGCCTGTGTTACAATTAAATACAATCCAAGGACTTACCCTACCGTTGGTAATGTGCATACAAACTCTATTTGGACCACCAAATCGGAAATAGTCACTGAATCCATTTTTAAACTCGCCCACTTCATCTGTGTAATCTTGCATTTCTTTTAACGCTCTTTCTAGTGCATCACTAACTGATTCTTTACGCATATATTGTTTTAGATATTCTAGATATATCTTTTCCTGACACCAATGGTCAAGTTTCTTATTTTCTTTAATAACATAATCAATAAATGTTCTAGGATTAACTGCTCGAATACCAACCATATGTCGACCAAACTTAACAAAAGCACGATAATATGGACTAACAACAAAGTCAGCATATGTTTTCATCTTAGCACTACCTTGTGTCATTTCATAAAAACGCAAGTAGGCCTGCATACCTAACTGTACTCCTACTTCTTTTTCCTGTTGCCAACGTCTCTTTGGTTCACATAAATGTACCGCGAGGCTGGACTCTTTGCGAAATTCTTTTCCGCAATATTTACATATGTGCTGTTGGCCCAGTCGCTTTTCTACCAAATCTTGAGTGTTTTCAATCATCCTAATTCTTTTTTGATTTCCTTATCCTCTATACCTAATGTTTGTGCCAGCTTCTTGATGTCTTTCTTGTCATTGAGTTTTGCTAATAGATCTATTTCATCAGCTTTCATATTAGGATACAACTTAGCTAAAAACTTTTGACTTTTATTGTTTCCTTCTTTTTTCTTTGCCTTAAGCCAATAGTGATACTGTCCGCCCATACCTGGACTAACTGTAGTACATACTAACCATTGTAATTTTTTGTGTTTGTTTATTTCAAAGAAATGTTTGTTTACTCGCTCATTGGTAGCTAAGAGATAGTATGACTGTATGTCTAGATTACCACCTACATTTGATCCCCATTTCAACATTAGATATGTTGAGAATTTCTTTAAGTCTTCATCAGTGAAGTTATCATGGTAGTCACGATCTTTGCGATCCATTGCCGCCATTTCATCTTTTATGTATAAGCTACTACTCATACCGTTCTCCCTACCAATACAATTTTACAAATATGTTCAAGACGTTCTGTGTGTTCATAAGCGTCATACAATGTAGACCCTCTGCTGACAGCACCGTGTGCTTTGATACCAACTATGTCTTTATCTTCGCCTAGTTTCAGTATACATTGTTCTGCTAGTTCTTCGCTGATAGGTGGTACCATTCCTACATTGTCAGCAACACGAGTATATCTGCTAATTTCAGGATAGTCCGTTACTAAGGTTGATAACTCTAGTGTCTGCATTGCCGCAACAATGTAAGTAGGGTGTAAATGAACTACGCATTGTTCTTGTTGTGTTTGTTTTATTAATCTGTGATGTAGATGTATTTCTCCGCTTGCTCGAAGATCTAGATTATCATCTAACTCTGCTAGTGTAGTAATGTCAATCTTTTTAAATAGCTCAGGAGTCATATCCTGTTTACGAACACCACTTGGTGTAATATAAAAATAACTAGCACCTTCTGGATGCCAACTAATATTACCATCACGGCTGGTTATCCAGTTACGACTGTAAGCGTCTTTAAGCAATTCACAAATGTTAGTTAGTGTATTCATATACTCTAGTATACGTGTTTCCTTGCATTATGTCAAGCGATACGATTATTTGTCTCTTCGAACATATGTGACCAATTGGTCAAATGCCTGTTGCATACGGTTAAATTTACCCTGCAGATCAGCAATCTTTTCATCTTGACTAGCTACTAGATTGTGTAATTTACCAAATGCTTCTGTAGTTTCACGTAGTTTCTTATCTTGACTAAGTAGGTTTGGGCGTGGTGGAGCATTTGGATCCACAGCCCGTTTCTTTTTTACTTTCATTGTTTTAAACATTTTTGTGTTAAACGCCATCTTTATAATCCCCCGAGAGCTTATATATAATTATCGTTTCTTCGACCGCTTTTTCTAGTGCTACAGAGCTTTTCCTGTCTTTGTATATTTGAGCCCACTCTTGCTCTTTCTCTAACGCCTCAATAATACTTGTTCCGCCAATTTCTATCCTAGTATCAGCAGGTTGGCCTTGTTCGCGAGCATATACTACTCCGTCTACTCTTTCGTATACATATGTAGCACCTGGTTTTAATCTTCCCATTTTACCAAATCTTGCTGTAATCTACTACTTCACTTTGTCTACTTATATCTTTAACAAAAAATGCACACAGCGGTTCCGACCCACCAGTTATCGGTACTGAAAGCATCTGTCCTGGTTTAAGTTTAGGAAAATACCACTTAACATCTTGGTATATGTCTACTATCTCAACTGGCATAAATTCTGGTTTAAAACTACTTAACGGATTAAACGTGTATACTGAAAAGCCTCTATCATTGATACTAGTTAGTGGTATAACTTCTAGGTCACCAAAGTCAGGCTCACCTATAAGTATCTGCCAATCCACAGGCATTTTAACCAGATTCTCACCAATACGTAGCACTAGTGCAGGACTATTAAATGATTCTAAAAATATTAAAGGAATAAAATAGTAATCTGGATTTTTTGGATCACTGTTATCTAGAATGTTAAATCTTAGATCATCTACTTCATCTGGGATTTCATTCATTTCAAATGCTTGATTGTCTAACGTTAAAATATAAATGTTGAGCTCTCCTTAGTTACTATTTTTGCCATTGTATCTTCTGTACTTCAAATGGATAATTTGCATCCTTATAAAATGCCTTACGTTTTGTTAAATGACGTTTTGCAAATTTACAGGTTGATGTTATATCCCATATCTGTACAAAGTCTTTATCTTCTGCTTTTCTAATTCCACGACCTATACTTTGTATGACTCTAACAAAGCTCTTACCAGGTTCAACAAGAACAAGATTGAAAATACGAGGGATATTAATACCCACAGCGGCAACACCATAAGTGGCAATAATAACTTTACCGTCCATTGTTGCAATTTCGTCATATTCATCTTTCCTATCATCAGCTTTAGTTCCTCCTGAAACAAATACTGCATCTTTAACTTTCTCTGCTAGATATTTACCAGGTACTATTCTATCTACTAGCACTAACGTATTTCCTGCTTCACGTATCGATTCAATTAGCTCTGCCATATAATCTAAACGAGATTCAGTTGATAATAGATATTTTAGTTCACTCTGATAATCTTTGTATTCTACACTATCTTGTAATTGTAACACATTCACGTGGCAGTTTGCAAGAACTCCTTGATCTTGTAATTCCTTTGCACTTAGTCTGCCTATTACATTTCCAATACTGCATTTTAAACTCATAAATTCAAAGTCTTCTTTAGGTATTGTTCCTGTTAGTCCCCAACGGATAGGTATATGTGCCATTACTCCTGTTAGCAGAGTTTTAAGTGCATCAGCTTTTGCCATATGTACTTCGTCTACCATAACACAAACAACGTCTTCTAGGAATTCACTAATTGTAACATCTACTTCATAGTTGCGTGATCCTTTAAGCAAGATGTTTAGACTTTGCCAAGTACAAATTGTATGTGTCTTACCAAACTCCTTACGATCACCAAAGTAAACTCCTACATCTAATCCCATATTAATGTAGTCTGCTTCGGTCTGTGTTACAAGTGATTTGTTAGGTACTATGACTATCGTACGACCGTGCGGCTCGCAACAGTGACTTAATACAGCAGTTATAAGTGTCTTTCCTGCACCAGTTGCTACTTCTTGTAAGCATTGTGGATTCTCAAGAAACTTGTTTATAATATCAACTTGATAGTCACGCAACATAATTGGTTCACCTGCTATTGGATGTGTTTCTGGCCAATTAATTGTTGCAAAGCTGTCTTGAGTTACTTGGGTAAACTCAAAGTTAGTTTGATACTCCCTAAAGTCTTCGAGCTCAACGTGATATCCTTGTTTATCTAAGTAGGGTAATATTTCAGGCAATAAATTAGTAAAGGTACTTCCGCCCATTTGAAAGAATCCTACTTTACCATCCCATCGACCTAGTCTAACTGCTGGAAGATATCTTGCACCTGGTATCTCGAACTTGAACATATTAGTTAGTTCTTTACGTTCTAGAATGTCAAGTCCTTCTATTTTTACATTGACTTCATCTTTAATTAATAATCTAGCTGTTGCCATATTTGTCCGTTAGTAGTGATGTAGTACCATAATAAATTATTTTTTCCGCCCGCAGACTCCAATCTTTTTTACGAGCACCAAACATCATTTCGAATGTTGTTATCATTAATGGTACTGGAAAATTCCAAGTCTCGGGGATCTTCTGTGCGTATATTAGTTTAACATCATATGGGTTATAATCGCAAGTCTTTGTCTTGCCATTCCTGTCAAATCTTACTATATCTTTTTCATCGAACGGTGATAGGTCTATTTCAAATAGTGTAGGATTATATATGCAAATAGGATATCGATTAGTTATCTCAGCATAGTCCCATATCATCTGCAGGTTAGTAGGACTTGGATCTATATGTATGCGATAGTGTTGCCCTATTGCCAATAGTGCTTGTGGATATCTCTGTAAGCATTCACGTGATACTTCTTCACTTAGTGTGTATCCACACAGTCCGCTATAATCAACCAGATTAATTAAATTATCTTTTGTCATTCCACCTTTACTATCTAAGAATTCTATCAAGCTAGGAGGACCATTTGTAATTTGGTAAGATTGATCTTGTTGAACCAGTTTAATTTCATATGGTATCTTTTTACATTCAAGTATGGTATTTAGTACTTGGGTAATTGCTGGATCTATAATAAAGGTTTCTTTCCCTTTAGATCGAGCCCACTCTACTGCCCATTCAATATTTGGCTCAGTTAAAGCAAGACGCCATTGTTTACTATCACGTTCGAAGTATACCCTTCCTTTAGATCTATCGCGATACATCTGTACTTCATCAATCAGTTTATTGTCATATGGAAATTTAATTACAATCTGTTTGCCATCTAGAAAGACCTCTCTGGCTCGATCGACATACCGAGGCTTCATTCTCCAAATTGGTTTTAACACTGGATCGATATCTATACCATTCTTAGCGAACTGCCTACGATACTTAACAATTAACTTTAATGTTAGTACACTTTGTTTGTCTGTTAATGCAGTTCCAAACATTGTACTGTTAGCCATACTGTCAACTATCCTAACGTCATATCTGGCTAGTCTAATACGATCCATATCTGGAGCAGTAATTAAGTTAGCTGGCCCATTATTGTAACCTGCTAGATATTCTAAATAGTCTTCGACGTGTGGGAAAGTTGTCATATTACTATTATAACATCAGGCTCAACTATGTCAAGTAGAAAAGGTGAACCCCTAACATATTATGCTAGGGGCTCGTTCCTACCGCACTAGGAGCTAGACAAATAGGAAGTGCGGTAGTAAACTAACTGTTTGAGTTCCTATTAAACTCGTTTCATACAAGTTGACTCAGCCATTGCTTTCCATTTAAGTGGAAAACTTTTACGTAGCTGTGCAATTTTAATTGCCATACGCAACGACATTTCACGTAACTTGTTTTTTGTTTGATTCATAAATTCAACAATTTCATCTTGTTGTATTTGATTAAAGTTAAAGTCAGCAAATAGTTCGCCTGTTGCGGCAATCTGTTTAATACGTAGTAACTTATCACGCATTGTATCTAGTGTAAGATCTAAGTAATGACATCTTGACTGGATAGCATCTAAGTGATCACGTGTCTTTTGACTTTTCATTTGATCAAACTTCAAGTTAGTAATAAAGATCACTCCGCCTTTAAAATCAAATTGATCTGGAATACCTTCACTACGTAAACTGTGACTATCTGATAACCATGAAATAACTCTCTTCTTGCTTGAGTCAAGTGCACCTTTTAAAAGATTTAAACAAACATCATCTAGTAAAATACTATCACAATCATCAAACACTACAACTGAGTTTGAATCTGAGTATTTGTAAAGTGCTTTATACATACCTAAAGCTGAAGCAGTACCTTTAATCATTTCTGACTTTATTCTACGTCCTGACATCTGATCAAATAGGTTACCTTTTTCAAGCTGTCTTTCAATACCATATGACTTACCTACTCCCGGAGGGCCTGCTACAATCATAGCACGTATATCTCCATTTAATACTGCTTTGGTCATATCATCTAGTATTTCAAAACGTTCAGCAATACGTTCTACAATTTCTGCGTCTGTTTCTGCATCAACTGCTGTTTGTGGTGTTTGATATTCTGCTTCGTCGACTAGTTCGTAGTCTGTTGGTAATTTAACTGATACTCTAATTTTATCTTTTCCAAACAAGCCAGTGCCATCTACAGTAACAAAGCCACCGTTCGATCCTAATTGATATTGTTTGATTAAAGGAAAAACTTGATCAGTAACTGGCTGGTTGCGATAGCTACCGTTTTTAATCCTAATAAATCCGTTCATTGTCTAGGCTCCTTATAATTATGTTGCTCAACTAAGAATGTTTGTCCATTTCCTAATTGTTATAATAATTATAGCACCGAATTACCAAAAAGTCAACCTCTAATTACAATTATTTGGCAACTTCTCCTAGAAGATAAGTCATAAAATGTGTAAACATAACATTGTTTTTTATTTTAAAGGTATACGTACCAGGTTCGTCCATATAACCGTATGTAAGTTTTTTCTTACCTTTATTGGTTATGTATGATCCGAATCTATCTATAGCCATTGTAAGTTCAAGATCATTGACAGCTATCTTTTCGATAACTAATGCTTGCCCTTGTTCACATTCATCAACAGTAACTTCGAATGAAAAATTAGTAGTGTTAAAATTAGCCTCCACAATAAGTTGTTCATCAGAATCAGTCTGAATGCTCTCAGCAGGTTTAATACTATACTTAAACTTATCCGTCCTGTGGATAAACTTGATGTATATTAATAATTTTTGTTTTTGTATCATCGGGTGTTATATGATCTTTACCTTTATATTTTTCTATGTATACTTTTTCTAATCCATCTATTTCATTTTTCCACTTAGATATAAGTCTTTCGTCGTGCCAAGTAAGTCCTAGATCTAGACTTAACTTAATTAATCTTCTCCATCTATCAACTCTTGCAAGGAAATCGTTTTCAGGGTATAGTTCACTTTTCCAAAAATGTACTGTTAATGGATCGTTAAAATTTAAATCGGTTAGTCCATAGTATGTGGACAAATCCGGATCTGTGTTTATATTGTTTGTTGGTATGTGCATATAAGGAGGAGTAACATTTATCCTTAGCATACCGTCCTTGCCTAGATGTTTTGATCTTTTAAGCAATTCTAAAGTTTCTTGAAAATCTTGCTCTGTTTCACTCGGATACCCCACAATGAATAACCAACTTTGCACTATGTTATTTTTAAATAACTGTGTGGCTGTGTAGTCTATATCGTCATTACTGAATTTCTTACGCATTTCGTTTCGAATCTTCTCACTTCCGCTTTCTACACCAATAATCCATCTTTTACTACCAGCTCTTGCGGCTAGTTCAAAATCTTCTATAGGATGATGTTTCTTTTGACGAAAAATAGCGTAACCTTGATATTCTATTTCGTACGGTATTTCTCGTGCTAATACTTCGTTCATCTTTCTATAGTTTGTAACACTGCCATTTATAAGATTGTCAGTAAAGAAGAAATTCTTTATTCCTGTTGACCTATAGCTTTTTATTATGTCGCGAGCAACATTAGTACCTTCTCTGAAAATATACTTGGGCCAGAAGTTTGCTACATCGCAGAATGTACATTTACGCACACAACCTTTACTGGCAGTTATGCCCATATATCTTAGATTATCACTTACTGAACTAATTGCTGTGTTGTATGTGGCTAAGTCGTAGTCATCCCAATAAGGTGAAGGAATGTTATCTAAATCTTCTTTAGTTTGTTGTTTGCTGATATAGATACCTGTGGCATCATCTTTTAATGCATCAATCAATGATGTTTCGGCATCTCCAACAACTATAAGATCAGCTAGCCCAAACTTGTTATACATTTCGTAATGCTTCATATCAGTTAGGCCGTGATGATTTTCTAGTCCTCTACCACCTAGCACTATTTTAACTTCGGGCAAATATTTTTTAATGTAGCTCATTACCAATATACTAAAGTCTACTGACTCTGAGGTAAAGATACTTAATCCTATATACTCGGGATTGTACTTTTGATTAATATCTAATAGATATTGTTTTATAAATTTAAGTATGTTGATGATAACACGTCGTGGCAACTCTATCTTAGTAACGTGTCCTATAGCAAATAGATTATGTATATCTCCCCAGTGACCTGAGTCTTTGAAATGATTAAAAAAATCAATATTGAGATCTTTAGCTAACGAGCTGAACCCTGCGTCTTTAAGACACGCACTCAGCAATACAGGAGCCATTGGTGGTATTGGCTCCATAATAGGACAGCTCATTATAATTATATCTTTTTTCATTAACTATAACAGTATAACAGATCTCCAACTTGGTGTCAATTAATAACAACCTGTGTGCTTACGTCTGTTTGGTAGGCAGTAGTCTCATTACCTGTAGCTGGAGATACTCTATAGGCACTCTCTAGCATAAATGCTCGGTAGTCTTCAGAATGACCGTCTTTGATATCACGTAACCACTCGTCCTCTGTTTGCCATTCAGTTGGAAACTCTTTCCAACCTAATGTGTCCTCACTGAATGCGGCCATTACAAATGCAACTGCATCTTGCTCACGCTCTACACCTTCAACGATGTAGGTCTTGCCATTTTTCCACTTCCAGTACGCATTACCATTAGCGAACTTACCGTCCTCTGCGTGTGCTCCGTAGTTTTCAATCGCCTGCGTGTGAATTACAAAGTTCATATGATTCCCCTTGATTGTTATCTAATTTCATTTTCCATTAATGGAGTAGGACCAGTTTGTATTGTTCCATAAGCCCTAGCGATACCAGTTGCATTTAATGGATTATCAGCTTCGATAACCATTTGTGTAACCCTTTGTGGGTTTGCTAAAATAATTGTAAATTTATATTTGTTCATTTTATTTGTCCTTTTCCTAATTGTTATAATAATTATAGCACCGAATTACCAAAAAGTCAACCAAAAAGTCAACTTATTTTAAAAGATATTTCAAGCTAGGAGTATTATAAAATTGCCATGAATCCGGGCAAGTTATTACCTGGGATATGGCTTGGAGCACGATAATGGAAATTAAATTTGAGATTACTAAATGGTTCTGTTCTTAATGACTGTGTACCATCCGTATTAATTGTAATATGTCCTATAACGGCATCAGCTTTATTAACTATATCAGTCATCATATCTTTATATTCTTTACTTTCACTTCCCATTTGAATATAGTTCTTAAGTCCTATACCTAGCACATATGTTAATATATCAGCACCAGCTTTAGCAGGAGCACTATCATAACTAGCCTTGCCAGCTGTTTTAGTTTTCTTAGGAGCGTCTTTTTTGTATCCTAGATAGTAAGAGCCGTCAGCCGGAAGACCTACTGGTTTCCCCCATCCGCCTGCTATCATTATTGGATAGTATGTCATTAAGAATTCGCTGTAATCAACCGAACCTGTTTTAGTAGCTACTGCCTGTTCTAGTTCTTTAAAGCTAGTAATTTTTTTAATACCTAATATCTTTAATAATGTTCTGTATTCTGGAATATTACTCTTAGCTACTGCACGTAATATTTTATCTTTGTTGTCTCCACCAGTGCTTGGATGGAACTGTTTTAATACTGCAAATTTCTTTAATTTATCTCGATCACTACTAATGCTTTCTTCATATTGATCCATAAGATCAACAATACTCCTAAAGCTAGTTCCACTACCTGTTAGACTTTTAATACTTAAATTCATTCCTGGTAATTTAACATCAACCAATGGATAGTTACCATTAGGTAATTCTGCTTCTTGTCCTGTTTTCATTACCAATATTGGTGCTAGGATTTCTCCAAAATCCTGACTTACAGTTCCAAGATATTCTTGTATATGATCCATTAGCTCTTTAGGTAACGGAACATTGCCACCGCCAGCCGCACTGGCCAATAATGCAATAAGACTATCTGCTAGTAAAGGATCACGCTGTCTATATTTCTTTTCAACTGCAACTCTTGTGATATTAATTAGTTTATCTTTACTGTAAAAGCCACCACTTATACCTAGTCCAGCTGGGCTAAGTTCTTTCCTGCCAATAGCTCGTTGACCTGTTGATGTTTGGACACTACCTATTACTGCTGTATATAATACGCCATCTCGTTCGAAACTGTATACTGGATATTTTCCACTAGATGTCATTTGATCTTGATCAGCCGCAACGGGGTTAAATCCTTGTTTGGTCATTGCCTGCTTTAATTCTTCTGGATTTATTGCTTGGACTCTGATGCTTCTAATCTTCTTAGCACCACTTGCGGCCTGTTGTATAAACTTGCCGTCTGGTAAAGTTTGTTGTAAGTAGTCAACCACAGGTTTATACTGATTATTATCAGCATACTGATTTTGTTGTTCTTCTTGTTCGATTTCAGATAAATTCATAACAGTATTTATCTAGTCTAATTCTTCAGCTGGATCTCTCATTTGGTCTGCCATATCACACATACAGGCAAGACAGGTTGGGCAAAATGCTACTGGTAATATACCAAACTCGCCAACAGTTCCACCTTCCGAATACTCATCAAAATCTGTGCTACATACTGAACAAGTGTGTAAATTAATCGTGGTATCCATCATCTTCTTCCATCCTAAATGATAATTTAGATTCTGCTTGTTTATCCCATTGCCCTTGATTTGGATGTCCTTCATCGTATAATATGCCTGGTCGATCGGATAAATTCATACGAGGTTCTACTGGATACTCTTTTGTTGCCATTCCTGCAGGGTCATTATCAGTTACCCATACATTACCTTTTTTTACTAAATGTTCGCCCATCTCATTTCTCCTTTTTGAATCTAGTGAGGTATTTAGTCGCTTCTGTTAAATCTACTACAGGTTCTAACCTATCCAATTGTTGTGCATACTCACTTGATCTTAATAACTGCTGTGCGTGATGTAATCTTTTATATTTTAATTGCTCACTCATTGAAATTTCCTTGATAGTCTTCCATCTGTCTAAGTTCTTTAAATACTTTTTCGTTTTCCTCAGCATCACGTTGCTCTTGTTCAATGTCTGGTTGTTCTGGTAACGGATCATTATATATAAATTCATCATCTCCAATTGGCGTTACTGAACTTTCAAATGTAAAGTCTACACAATCACCAGAATCGGTAGTAACACACGGACTTTCATCTCTTTGCACAATAGTAAGTGGTACATATTTAGGGAAGTATGGGGAAAATAACTGATAAGAAAGGAATAGTATTACCATGATCATTATGCCGCGAATGACATTTATTTGATCATTAAACTTATGATGTTGTTTGTTACTGTTTACTCTAGTATTTGGTACAGGCACTACAATACCCCTAAAATTTATCTCTTAGCAGTATTATACTACATTTTGGTTAAAAAGTCAACCTAACAGCAATCACTAAAAGCCGCCATACGTCTACGCATTTCAGATTGTTTAGCTTCTGCATATGCTTTTGATTCTTGTTTAGCTTTTGTAGTTTGTGCTTCTTGTTTAGTAGTGATAGGTTTATCTTGTTCCACTAACTCTGTGTTTTCCATTTTGAAAATACCTTTCGCCTTTTGGGCATCAGTTAATAATCAGTACTTTTGATACTGTATTAGCAATATTTAGTCATTGATTACCAAATACTACAATTAACAGTATATACTGATTCATTCCAAAAGTCAATGGACTATAAGTTTATTCTATGGCTAATATGCCAGGATTTCTATGTAATAGTGCTCGTCTATAGTAGTTCCATATCTCATATAAATCGTCACTTTCGTGTTCATTTATGGCCAGTTTAAGGTTACTTAACGCCATTATTTCGTCAAAAATGCTGGTATATTTGTCTGGTACAGTGTCGTGGGTATATGTGTACCCTAATGAGTCTATATTTTCTAATTCTAGATATGTTGGTATTAATCTTTCAATTAAGAAAGTAAAGTTTGGCAAGGTAGAATCGTGTGCGTAATTACTTTTTCCTGCACCAAATACATCCTCTTTAAATTTTTGATCCAGGTCTGCTTCCGAAAATAATTTTCTACTAAACTCCATAAAGTTTTCCCAGAACTTGCTACTACCAACAACGTAGTTAGCAAATACCGTTTTGTTCCGGTCCAAAACAGTCTCTTTAACACTAGCATCTTTGTATCCTATCTTATGTAGAAAGTTGTTTCCTATATCTGAAATATTTGGATGGTACATATCGCCCTGTTCCCAACTATTAGCAAACACTGCTTCATTTAATATACAAGGATTGAACAGGTAAACATCGCGGCCTGGATTAGCTTCTATAAAATCTAACACCTGTCGTCCACTAAGTCCTGTTTTTTCTTGGAACTTCCAACTAACAAATCCCCAATAGTCTAGTCCCTGTTTCTTTATGTTGTCGTGTTCTCTATTCCATTTATCCCATTCTCTTAATTCTGGATTTGGATTATCTGTGTTGTCCATTGGAACAAAATCTGGATCTAGATGCTCCTTTAGTTCTTCTTTAAAGTATATTTGAAAAATGCTTGTCGACATAATATTTTAAATCCTTTGAAATATCTCTTGCTCTAGGAATAAATTCATTCTCGAGCCTATAGGTTAGTGAATCTGCGTTTGTGATGTGGTGGAATCCCCAATTGCGTTGTCGATCGATTAATGGTATCTGTGTTTGTATCTGCAGTTTTCGATCTAGTTGACCTTGATCAAACGGTGACCATCCCCAATATAGTGTAACTAGTTCTTTTGTATTATACCCATTCCAATGTCTTCCAGGACTCATACATTCTGGTGTTGACTGTAAAGGATATTGTAGTGCATAGTTGTGCAAACTACGACTACGTCTTTCTAGGAAAGCTTCATCACTATCATTGAATGTAAACCCATGATGTTTTTGTTCCCATAATGGTTTATCCTGTGTAACTAGAGTGTCTCTCTCACAGTCTACCATGAAGATACTAGGTACTAGTAATTGCTTACCTTCTATGTCATCATCCATTAATGAATAATCACCAATTAACTGTTCTGTTACATTAAGACATATTTTCCATCCATCAATATCTCGTTCGATATCATTAACTTCTGTATCTATATTGTCTGCCTGGAAGTCTGGATTACGACTTGTTACAATTTCCCAATCCGGACATATCTTTTTAATTACTGCTCGACTGTTATCAGTACTATGATAGTCAATCATTATACCATGATCAAACATCTGTTTATGATGATTCAAGAACCAAGGTAACATCCATTCTTCATTTCGAAAGTGGCACAGTATTGTTTTTTTCATCAATGATCCCTAGTTGAGCGTTGGTGCTCTAAGTATATCTGTTTTATAGTGTCAGTAAGGTCCTTGGCACATTCTTGCCTTAGGTGTGCATATGATTGCTTTATAAATGCTTTATCATGATCATGAACTGATCTTGCTTCACTAACCTTATTTCTTATCTGTGTTTTTCTCTTAAGACCTTGTTCACTGCTGTCTGCCCATCCATAATAAAAAACAAATAGATCATCGAATGAGTGGTCTCGACCTTGGAAGTGTCTCCCAGCTGGATACTCTATAGGATAGTTATGTATACTACGATTCATCCTAGACATTACATCTCCTCTCATATGACCATTATTTTTAAAATCATCATATCCCCAACTGCGTTGTTCGTGTAACGGAGCCTGATGACTTAGCGTAATCGGTCCACCTCTACCGTCAAGCATATCAACAAATACATAGTTACCAAGAAAATATTGTGTTGAGTTATCGGTGTTATCTAAATGATCCATATTTCCATACAAGAATTCTGTAGTGTTTAGTGCCATACGCCATCCTGTTAATGCTCGTTCTATGTCCATAACTTCTAGATCAATTGGAACGCTATCAAAGTACTTGTTACGTGTATTAACAATTTCCCACGTGGGACATATTTCATTAATTAATGTTCTACTACTGTCGGTGCTATGATAATCAATCATTATACCATGGTCGAATATCCGTTTATGATGTGTAAGCCACCACGGTAATAAATGTTCTTCGTTGTAGAAGTGCGATACAACTGTTTTGTTCATTTAAAAATCGCTTGAAATAGCTGACCCTTTGTTTGGATCACTAAATCCAGATTCAGTAGGTGCTTGTCCTTGAGCAATTTGTTCGTTACTTAAATTATATGGATTTTGATTAGTACCATCAGCACCAGGTACGTTTAGATCTTGTTGTTGCTGAGGAGGTGGTGTAGCACCAAATCTATGTTTAGCTAGTTCTGGATCAATTTCTTTTACCTTAGTCCAATATTTTGAACTTTCATCGATATCTACTAATTCTTCGTCTAGACCATGGAACTCTCTATAGTCGTCAATTGCTTTAACACAGTTAGGTAAGCCGTAGTCATCAATAATTAAATGTCCACCTACACTTAGTAGAGGATATAAATTTTCTAATGCTTGGATAGTTGATTCATACATATCACCATCTAATCTAATAACAGAGAACTGTTTAACTTCTAGTGGCCACTCATCTTGATTGAAGCCACCTTCAACTAACTTTGGTAGCGTGTCACCAAACAATCCCATAATAAATCTTATTCTATCTGGATTAAGTAGACCATATCCTTTAAAGTTTTCAATAACCTCGTGTATACTAACCTTTAAGAACAGTGCTTCGAAGTGTTTGTCTCCTTCGTCAGTAGGATATTTACCAGTGTTTGGTGGTGGAAGACCGTCAAAGCTATCACATACTATTACCTTACGGTCTTTTATATCGTATGCCTGCATAACAGCGGCCGCCATTAACGAACATCCACCTCGCCATACTCCAGTTTCAATAAAGTCCCCTGGTATACCTTTAGTTTCTACATCTTCAACTAGAGCTCGAACATTATCCATTCTATGTTCACCAGCCATTGTTTGTGCTAGGAATGGCCACGTTTGTCCTTTTGATCTAGCTTCGCGATTGAAAGGTAACTGTGTTGCATCAGCTGGTTGGAATTCTGGATCTCTATATGTATATCCCAATATATTATCTCTAATTGCAGTTAGATATAAATTAATTAACCGTTGTTCTTGTTCTGTTGTTTTCATTATGCTCCGACCTTTACATTTTGTTCAACTACAATCTCAGGGAAGTATTTGATAAACACATCATCTTCTCTGTCTCTTTTTTGTAATATCTTTTCTTTAATTTCTGTGTGGAAGTTCCAAGCCAGTGGTATGAATACCACTTTCATATCATCACATTCATCTAATATATCAATACTTTCAACTGGTATATTAGTTCCTGGTGCATACAGTCCTTGTTTAAGTTCATTATCGTCGATAATAAAATCTAACCATATCTTACCAAAGTTTAATAAAGTATTTCCTTTTGCGGCCGCACCATATCCAGCTGTGACATATCCTTGAGATCGATACCATTCTATCTTCTCTTTAAGCTGTGTAACTATTTCGTAACAACGTTCGGTGTATGCTGGATATTTGGATAAATCGTGTAGACCTTGCTCTTGTTCAAGTTCTAGTTGTTCCTGCACAGTATCATTAACATCACAAACACCTGGCAATGCCATTACAAATAAGTAGCTGGTACCGTGTATCGGTGTTTTAACTATATCGATAATTGTTAGCCCTGCACGTTCTGCTAGTGCTAGCATACTCTTTGAATTAAAGAAACTTAAATGCTCATGATAGATAGTGTCAAACTCATTGTTTTTAATCATTTCTGCTTGACTGGTCTGTATAAACAATCTAGTATTATCGTGCATTATTGCTTTACAGTGTTTTAAGAAATCCATTGGATAATCATTATGTGCAAATACATTCTGTGCAATAATAATATCTAATTTTTTAGATTTATAATGATCAATGTATTCTTCTGTAAAGTAATCACAGATTACTTCATGGTTCCTTGAACTTAATTCGTGTAAGTTTTGTGCTGGATCAATGCCATATGTTTTCATTCCTATAGCTTTAAATTTATCTAGTTGTGTTCCATCATTACAGGCAATGTCTAATACTGTTCTAGGCGGTACACGGTAGTCTTGATGTGTAACTTCTTCATCAGTAATATCTTTATCAGTACCAGAAACAAAGTCAGGCGCCAGCTGGTCGATATTTGTTGGAATATCACTTTTTATAAAATAGTTTAGCATTACGTTACCAGCAAATGCTTCAAAATAGTTGTGTAATGTTTTACTGGTACCACTTACATACAGGTAATCTTTAAATAAGAAATCTGGATTTACAGCGTGGCTTAACTGTAAATGAGTACAGTTTTTGCAAATATTTAATCTTAAAGGAAAAGTTAGTTCTTCATCATCTGGGGATTTCTTAAAGCTGTTTGCCATTGGCTGTTCGTTTAAATCTAATACAAGTTCTAGTTCCTCACTTCCACAGCAAAGACATCTAGTCAGTGATTTTGCGTTATTGATCTTTTCTAAATCCATTTTGATTTTCCCAATTATAAATTAAATAATGATTCCTGTGTTGTACTATTGGTTCTTCCTTTTCGCATAACGATTTTACTATTGTAGCAGGAGTTTCATTAAAAGTAAAGTCATATGTTTGTTCAAATAATGTTGTATCTATAGCAAAGTCATAGGCCTGCATTGTCTTGCCGTTGTCTTTTATTTCACATCCAATTTCAGTTGCAACTGCCCAAGCTATCTCTCCTACTGTTGAGTTAAAGCTGGCTAAATTGTAAATTCCTGGCTTTGGTTGTTCGATACATTTAATCATGGCCTTACATAAATCTTCTATGCCTAGTATAGCACGACTAATCTGTTTGTTAGTAACCTGTATTTGACCTCCTTCCTCTTTAGTGCTGTTGTGCATACTGTTAATCATTACGTCTGCACGTAGTAAAGGACTCCAGCCGTTAACTGTACCAAATCTTAAACCTATTATATTCTTTCCATGGTGGTTAGCAAGTAGGGCCTGTTGATCTAAGGCATACTTGGTAACATCATAGTTGTTAACAGGAACAAATGTTTTGTTAGTTTCTTTGTGTGTTTCACCTGGTTCACTATTACCATAGACTGATGCTGAACTAGCATATATTACTAATTGGTCGTCTAATTTATCTAGTAGATTAACAAAATTAGTTACATTGTTTAACCATGGACTATATAAGTCACCATTGCAACTAGGTACACTACTATGTCCAGCTAGTACTATAACAACATCAAACTGTTCCAGATCCTCACGTGTCAGGTGATCATAATCTTGTTTGGACCAAAGTTTATCTGATGTGTGAAACCAACAGATGTCTTGTCCTTTAACATCATATCCAGCGTCATTAAGTACCTGATCAAGTCTTGACCCAATATAACCTAATGCTCCTAATAGAAGTATTTTTTTCATTAATCAATAACCATCATTCCGTTTGGTGCAATATTTCCTTCTAGACCTACAGTTTCTACTTCAACCAATTTGTCTCGTGGAAGAAACTTACTCATTGAATGTTCATTATCAATATAGTTGCCAGCGTTGAATAACTCCATCATATTACCAATAATCTTTTGATACATATCTATAGTTGGTATTAGTAGTGCTGGAGTAAATGACCACAGACGTGTTTGATATTGTGTAGTTACTCCAGTTATACTTGGGTTACACCAACCTGGTTGTGCTGTTTTAAACACATACTTGTCTTTTGTTGTTGAGTTGTCAAATGCATCAAGATTAAATTTTTCAGTAAGTTTATATCTACCACTAAGTTTAAATATCCTGTTAGCACCTTTAATTTCTGCAGTTAGTTCTGGATCTTGATCAATATAAATTAGACTTTTTAAAATACCTAGTGCCTCCATTGCATTTTTTCCAATGTCGTAATTTTGTACATTTTCGTGGAAGTATCGTATGTCGGCATCTTCACTATTATCAATATAGTAGTCCACTGTATCTATTAGTTCATTGAATACATCACTATCGTCATTAGCAACATCTACTTTACTGTTGTCGATTAATACTACAACTGCACCTGGGATAAATTTCTTGGCACTTTGAGCAGTTTCTAGAGTTTGTTGTATTCTATCAGCTGGTTTGTATATTCCGTAGTTGGTATACAGAGCTGATGTTAGGAGTACTATATTTTTCATTATTCGTCCTCACAACGTAACCAACGATCGTTTTGTAGTGTCCAATCAACTACTTCACCGATACGTTCTGTTAATTCTACTTTAGGCTCCCACCCTAGTTTTCTCATATAGTCACCATCTAACGCATACCTTAGATCGTGTCCAGGGCGTGCTGAATGGAAATCCATCATTTCGTATTTTAGTTCTTTACCTTGTGCATCAGCAATGATCTGTGCTAATTGTAAATTATTAATTTCTTGTTTTCCTACTAGATTAAACTTAGGACATTTAGCATCACCATAATCTGCTTCTAGTTTAGAGTCATCTAATTCTAACAAGAACTGCATAGCATCTGCTACATCGGCGGCGTGTATATAAAATCTACTGCCTGGAATTGTACGTGTGCTGTCTGAATGGATAGTAATAGGATCGCCATCGTTCACTTTACGGATACACATTGGAATAAACTTTTCTGGATGCTGTCGTTGTCCAAACACATTCATGGTATGTGTAATGTATATTGGCATCTTGTAAGTATTTTCAAACGCTACTGCTAATTCTTCGCCACCAGCTTTAGTTGCTGAATAAGGATTACTTGAATTATATCTATCACGTTCTTTATAATTTACACCTTGTGGTGCTGGCCCAAATACTTCATCTGTTGAAAAGTACACAAAGCGTTCTAGATTTGGTAGTTTACGGGCAAACTCTAAACAATGACCTGTTCCTACTACATTGTCCATAACAAATTCCATTGGATATTCTATCGAACGATCAACGTGACTACCTGCGGCCAAGTGTAATACAAATTCGACATCACCAATATCTCTAGCTACCATTGGATTGATTTCTGCTCTCAAATCGTGGAATACTACCCTTACACGTTTTCTAGTTTCTGCGTCGAATTCATCCATCATATCGTGAAGACGATTCAGGTTACCTGAGAAGTCTAACCTATCTAGGCTGACCACATTCCAGTCGGTATTTCTTAATATATTTTCAATAACGTGGTGTGCAATAAAACCCGCACCACCAGTCACTAAGACGGTTTTTGACATAAATCTCTCCATTTTTCATTGAATTTACTACTATAAATGTATTTATTTGGCCGATACTGCCTGGTAAAATTATGCAGGTACTTTTACCTTAGCATCTACATATTCTCTAATAAACTTTATAGCTTTACGACTTGTGTCAAACACATATTCTGTAGTGTCATCTTCTTGCTGTAGTATTACTACAAAACCATTTGTTACTTTACGTATTTCAATTGAATCAAACATTTTATACTTCCCCATTATATTTTTGTCACTATATAATTATAACATCAATATTGCTATGGTGTCAATGTTTTTATTGTAAATATTTGTATGAAAATGTATTTTGAACTGGAAGATGAGCAACTAGCTCAAATTGTTATTGAAACTAAACAATATCTACGTAGACATCGAAGTCTATTAGAGTCCAAGTTCTTTTGGAATCAAATTGACACCAAAGACTTTCTATTAGAAAGCACAACATTAATTGATTACTGTTTGACAAAGAATTTAATAATACGTGAAGTAGCTATGCTAGTAGTTCAGAATAGGTATACTGTTCCATTGCATATCGACCACGGGCCGGTAGTAGCAAAAATTGATTTTCCAATACAAAACTGCCTAGGTACTCGAACAGAGTGGTATAATATGAGCGAACAACTATTGGATAGTGTTGAAATGAAAGTACCAACAGTGTTTAATTCAACTGTTCCGCATAGAGTAGTATGTGATGATAGTGCTAAATTTCCTAGAATAGTACTAAGTTGTATGTTTCAAAGAGAACCAACACAATACCTAGAAGATTAAAGTTTTACTCGAAATTACCCCTAAATTAGTAACAATTAAGAAGAATATCATAAGTATTTGTATGGTGGGAATGCTTCATTCCAATCGGACACTTAGTCCTTGAATCGCCTCTAACTTGTTATGCGATATAATATTAAAGCGACTGCGAATACATTCCCACTACTTTACTTTAGCCATTTCATCTAGCCATTCAAAATCTTCATCAGTCATTGGTCGCCAAAATAGTTTCATTTAATACCTATATGTGTCTACCTTAAATGGTCCTTGTTGAGGTACTGCAATATACTCAGCCTGTGCAGGTGTTAACGCTGTTAGTTCAGCACCTACTTTGGCTAGATGCAATTCAGCTACTTTCTCATCTAGGTGTTTAGGTAGTAGATAAAGTTTACCTGTTTCGTAGTTATCAGGATTATTAAACAGTTCTATCTGTGCTAGTACTTGATTAGTAAATGAATTTGACATAACATAACTTGGATGTCCTGTTGCACAACCTAGGTTAATTAATCTACCTTTTGCTAAGATAATAATTTTATTGCCATTAGGTAAAGTAACGTGGTCAACTTGAGGTTTAATTTCATCCCATACCAGATCACTTAATCCAGCAATATCAATTTCACTATCAAAGTGTCCAATGTTACAAACAATGCTATTATCTTTCATAGCTAGCATATGCTCTCTAGTAATAACATCAATGTTACCGGTTGCAGTTACAAATATGTCTGCTTTGTCTTTGGCATAGTCCATAGTAACTACTTTAAATCCTTCCATTGCGGCCTGTAAAGCACAGATTGGATCTACTTCTGTTACCCATACCTGAGCTGATAATGCGGACAATGCCTGTGCTGATCCTTTACCAACATCACCATACCCACATACCACAGCAGTCTTACCTGCTATCATAACATCAGTAGCACGCTTAATACCATCAACTAAACTTTCACGGCAACCATACAAGTTATCAAATTTACTTTTAGTTACAGAGTCATTAACATTAATAGCTGGCAGTGTCATAGTACCTGCTTCAATACGTTCTAGGATTTTGTGTATACCTGTTGTAGTTTCTTCTGTTACTCCAACAATATCATCTAGTAAGTCAGGACGTTTGTCTATGATATAACCAGTTAGGTCATGACCGTCATCTAGTAAGATGTTTGGTCGCCACCCATCTGGACCTTCAAGTGTTTGTTCTATACACCACCAGTATTCTTCTTCTGTTTCACCTTTCCAAGCAAACACAGGAATACCTTTATCAGCCAGTGCGGCCGCGGCGTGATCTTGTGTTGAAAATATATTACAGCTTGACCAACGAACATCAGCACCTAGTGCTACAAGTGTTTCAACTAGTACAGCAGTTTGTACTGTCATATGTAAGCTACCTGTTATTCTAGCACCTTTAAGTGGCTGTTGTTCTTTAAATTCTTCTCTAACTGCTATAAGTCCAGGCATCTCTGTTTCAGCTATTGCAATTTCTTTATGACCCCATGATGCTAATTCTATATCTGTAATCTTGTAATCTGTTTTCTTTCTACTAACTTTTACAACGAAATCTTCTTCATTCTCTAACCAATCTATCTTTGTTTCTACTGACATTACTTTTTCTCCCCTGGTTTTGGTCGACCACCTTTCTGTGCTACTGCTGGGTCACTAAACTTTCGATTCTTTGATTGTTCGTACGATGATAGTGCTTCTACAAATAATTTCTTAACAATGTGTCTTTTATCACGTGGTGATGAGCTAATCATTATTTTGTATTCTGTTGGTAATTTAAAACTTTTATTTGTTGCCATAATTTTCCTTTATTAGATGTTAATTTACCAGTTTCCTAGCAAGTGTTTTTTAAAATAATCAATTGAATGACTGTCTTGCATTGCAAAGTCTATACCAAAACAGCTTAGTGGTATGCGTGTCATTTGAACGAATGCACCATCGCGAGCATAATGTAGCATAGCTATATTTTGATCTAGGTTAACATCAATATCTGCAATATGATCTTTCCAAAATAATGGTAAATCTTCTATACACCATCGATGGTCGTGCCCACCTTCGCTAACATTAAATAGAAGTTCGGCATTTGCTAAAAGATTTGTTGCGTTATCAACACGATCAGGATATCCTATTTTTACTTGCATTTGTTTTTCAAAGAAACCATATGGTATGTACAAAGGAGGACATATATTGTCACAACCTTCTCCAGTATGACTGTACCCTTCATAGTGTCGTACTATTTCTTTCGTTGGAGCATACACTGTACTTGGACATTCATATCCATGGTGTCCTCCTAGGTAGTCTGGCTTAAACATTAAAGCGTCACCGTAGTCACGTTCCCAATACTGTTTTAATCTTCCAGCTTTTAACATCATTATACCGTCAAAGGTTTCCCAATTGAACTTAACAAAATTACCATCTTCTGTTAGTGTGCCATTAAGATGTTTACTCATCCACATCTGCTCTGGCCAATGACTATAATAAACTAATGCGTTTGGATCTTGATCTTGTTTAAGTGTCTTAATCCCAGCTTCTACTATGTCGAGACTATTGTCTATAAAGATATGATCATCATTGGCCGCTAACCATACTACCTCGTCTGGATCAGTTAGCAGTTCGTCCATATTTCTTTTCCAATCGCGACCAAAGTCATTACGTTGCCATACAATGTGCAATTTATCTGCAGGGAACAAACTGTGTATATACTCGTCTAATTCTGCCTGTCTATCCTCTAATTCGGGTGCTAAGGTAATATAAAATGCAAATTTTGATACCAATGGTTCTAATACACTAGTACTTGCTAAACAGTATTTAAATATGTCAAAGCGTTCTGGATTAGGCATATGTGCTCCACGAGTATATGGATATCCCATACGCACATCAGTAATTTTTACGTTGAATAATACAATCATTTATCTAGTCCAGTTATGTGATATCCGAAGTTGTTTGTGTATAAGTCTAGGATATAACTAATTTTGTTATTAATTTCATCGTTCCAGCTGGTATGTGTGTTTATAATATCAATAATTGGTTGATAGTTACTGCCTGAAAAATGATAGTGTCCGGCTACATTAACCTGATGATCATAATCATCTCGTTTAGTCCATTTACGCCAGCGTCCACTATGTACTACTTCACCTGCAAAGTTATCCCATTCTTTAGTTATTTCGTATTTTTCACACAAACTTCTTAATAGTTTTGTTTGCTCTACTCCTAACTGCGGTGCAATATTCATAGCGTGTACACCACATACCTGTCGTTCGCGAATGTCTTGGGCGTGTAAGTAATCAGCGTTATGTTCTTTTAATTTAATACCATTTTTGTTTGACACTTGAACTAGTTCTTTCACAGCTTCAGTTTCAAATTTTCCTGCTTGATGATCTTCATAACACAAACTACCTGTTTGTGCTACTACTGTATAAATGTTTGGTATATGTTTAGCGAATGCAACATCTTCTTTATACTTTATCGCACCAGCGGCCACACCTACATTTTCTTCGGTACCAAATTCAAAACGTACATCAGGATTTAGTTTTAGGCAGAATTCAAATAGCTCTTCAGCAATGCCGTATGTATCATCTACTCTCGATGTATCAATATGTATTAGATCAAATCCTTGTTCTATGTCATAAGCAATAGTTTTTTTACTAGCTTCAACAGCATCACGCAGACTGAGATCTTTTTCTGAATCTAAAAAGTATGGACCACAATGATCTCTACACATCCATATATGGTCTGTTGGTAGTTGATCTAGCTGTTTACGTATTTCAGGTGTTGTCATTACATAACCTGTTTCAGCATCAACTTGATTACGGCTTGCGATAATCATTAAAGGTTTTTTATTCTCGTGACTGTAGTTGCACATTATATCAACACACTCTCGACTCATTGGTCCAAATCCTAGTTTAAAATCCATGATCAATCCCCATCTTATCCATTATATATACACAGGCATCCATTACTGCCCCTTTTCCTCCATCTCTTTCTGTTACGTAAGTTGCATTGGCTACTGCTGTTCTCCAGGCCTGTGCCGGTGCAATACTTAATCCTACGTGTGGAAATATTTTAGCATCATAAGGTCCATCACCCATAAACACTGTTTCAGTGGGGTCACCTTTTGCTAATACAAAATCTAATCTATCTGCTTCTTTAACACAACTACAAGGAAACTTCATATGTGTAATAACTCTAGATTCAGTTATTGGCCATCCTTGCTTATCAGCTGATACAAACTCTATGTCAATATGTTTTCTTAATATCTTTAATCCATCGTGATCATAGTTGCCAAATGCTTTAAATGGTTTTCCATCTACTCCCCAATATAGCATACCATCGTTTAACACTCCATCTACATCTAATATAAATCTTTTATACATTAATCAAGTACCTTTGAGAAATGGTATTGTGAAAGTGCTACTAAGAATTTATCAAACGGTGCTTCGTGCAATGGACTCATATTTAAATAGATAATTGGTACTAACAGTTGGACCTTACGCCAATTAAGTCCATTAGCTTCAACCCAGAGTCTTAGTTTTTCTTCATAATGATCAACATCAGTAATGTGTGGAACTTCTATTGTTGCGTAGTCATTCTTTTCTTTGTAGCTGTATAACTCACTCTTGATATCTTTGTAACTTTGAAATAATCCACCTAACATTTTTGCTAAGTCATAATATTGATCGCCATACAGCGTTCCACCAAAGTCTGTTCTCCAGTCAATGGCTGTAAATTTGTGAACAGCTTTATCTCCAATCTCTTCGGATATCTTCTGACTTACAATAGCCATTGCACTTGGACTTCCTAAGTACGGTTGATACTCGTATATGGTGTTGTCAAAGTGTAAATCCCCGTGTACAAACTTCCAACTAGTTTCAGTACATAACCACTCCCAGTCAATCTTATTTAGGTATGTATCAATAGTAGCTACTTCTCTTCCATTGACTACGCAAGGCTCACTCCATTCACTGTATTTTGCACGGAACATATCAACACGTTCCATTGTTTTATCATGGTAAAACTTATGACATATTTTATATTTGTCTTGTTCAGTGATATCTGCTGGCGCATCTTTCCATAAATCCTTTTCACACCAATCTAACATCTTATCAAATATATCTAAGCTGTAGTGATTATACACTATATCACCTTGAGCAAAGTCGTGTACTAAAAAGTTTCCTGATTGTTCAACATTAGCTGGCATAGCCTCTGGATTACAAAGAGCACGTTTTACACGTAATTCTGCGTGTTTAGTCTCTGTCCAGAATTTAATAATTTTGTTATTATCACTATAAAATAGTTCGTTGGGTTTAGGAAAACTAACATCTGTTAAGTGTGCTGAAAGTTCTTCCCATTTTTCATACGTACCAAAGTCTTTCCAACCTCTAATAGTGTGTACTTTAAGATCCATACCTTCGAAGCCTTCAGGTGTTTGCTTGGCTGATCTTTCTTTAAGTTTATCCAAATATTCATCATCTTTTGCATACATTAATCCTACAAATGCATCGACAGCAGTTTTACTAGTTTCTTTGTTTGCAATACGAAGTAATTGTTCGCCATCTCGTTCAACCCAATGATAATCCTGTGCTATCACGCTGTCTACTGGATGTACTCCAATCCAATTGTGATCTAGTTTATCTTTATAATTAAAATCAAACAGGGTATCGCAGGCTAACCACATAAAGCCACCTCTTAGATATTTTTCGCAGGCCTGTATAGTTGTTGCTGGGCCAGTGTCTCCCTCGGCATAGTTATCTATATCAACAAATACTATGTCTTTGTCCTTATGAACTGCTGTAACATAATCTTTAATGTATTGACCCATATGTCCACAGGCAACAACAAAACGTGTATGATCATCAAACTTTTCCATAATATGGCTAATTAAAGGTTTGTTATCATATGGTATTAGTGCTTTAGGAATCATTCTTGAAAATTGCCCCATTCTACGACCATATCCTGCGGCTAGTATTAGTACTGTTAATTTATTTGGAGTCATAATGTTCCGAATCTATCCTTCCGTGTCCTCTATTAGCTGAATCTTCTAGTCTTATTACGTCATCAAGTTCAGTGGTACTTGCTTCAGTATAGTGCAAATCATCGTGTGCTATCATTCGATGTATAGTTCCAGGAGGTGTATGAAAAACTGCTCCAGGAGTTAGTTCTTGTGTTATTAATTCACTTTTAATTTTTGCTATTTCTTCTTCCGAAAAGCCACCTGCTAAAAAGCGTTCGCAATCAAATGGCTCTGGATGATATGCTAATGCTCCGTTACCTATATGTAAGTGTATACTTTCTGATTTAACTTGATGTACCTGTAGACTAGTAACAAATCCAGCTTTAAGCACTAGTTCTTTTAGTGCAAACGGGTAATGTCCACCACCACCTTGTAACCAAGTTTCTGTTCCCCATGGCTTATGTACCACGTGGCATTCTTCTAATCTTTGAAAATCAACAGTCATATCCTTTCCTTTTTAGACTATTTATTATATACTACTATTTAACTTTTTGCAAGAGGTCCGGAAAATTTCAGTAAATACTTTATATGAAAGAAACTCAATGTATAGTTCCGTATAGTCAAGCATTTATACGCCCTGACGGACAGTATCGAGATTGCTGTTCAAGTACTCCTCACGTTATTAGATTTGAAAAAAACTTTAGTGATTGGTGGACTGGCTCTGATATGGAAAAGTTAAGAACAGATGTGTCAAGCGGGCAATTACCTAGGAACTGCCAACGCTGTACTCAACACGAAAGTGCTACTGGCACATCAATGCGTATTTCAGCTAACAAAGACAATGCTAACTTTGATGTAGGCAGTAAGCTACCTAATAGATATCAGATAGCATTTGGTAATTTGTGTAATCTAGGGTGTTGGAGTTGCGAAGAAAATCTTAGCAGTGTAATACAAGAAGAAAAACGTAAACTAAAAAT
>Ga0209535_1000327_pt1 | contig 33101 bp, 34 predicted proteins | sample LinPmetageLP28_FD_184041 | JGI IMG/M metagenome (GOLD analysis project Ga0209535, IMG submission 184041) | Marine viral communities from the Pacific Ocean - LP-28 (SPAdes) (version 2) | ecosystem: Environmental > Aquatic > Marine > Oceanic | place: Pacific Ocean | collected 2009-08-22
TTTACCACGACTATGACAAAGAAAGAATTGATTGACTTCATGTCAGACTACCCCGATGATGCACCCGTAGTAATCGAGGTGCATGACACCACACTCTACGAAGACCTCTATGACTTTACATTCGACGGAGTATCATGGAAACGCTTTGACTTCAAAGCCAATACAGAACAAGAAATGCATGAACTGCGCTTATGCGCTATAAACCACAGCGAGAAATGACAAACTTTGAACAACACATCGGGCATGAATTGCCTCAGGCGATCATCGCCCACCTCAACAACTCATCCATAGAGATGCTCACCAAGCAAGCGGAGAAACTTAAGTTCGACTCATGGTGTCCCGTGTCTTTGGAAGGTGACTCACCTGAACTGCGAAAGCAATTAAAGGAGTCGAGTGACTTGCTGTTCCAATGGATTGATTTTCAGTCAGTTGAAAAATAAATTTGGAATAACGAAAACTAATTCTTATCTTTGTAGCGGCAATGTTGCCAAATCAAAATCTCAATCTAATGAAATTATATGCATCCATACATGGAGTATGTGGACTAGCCGAGGGCTACTCCGATACCACAACTAGGTTCTTCAAGACACCTGACGAAGCCCTAGAACACAAGTCAAGGTTGCTTGACATACTCACACAAGACCCTCACGAGAAGGTAGTAAGTCAGGCAGACGGCATGGAGGATATAATCATCTTCAACGATGACGAGGGTGAGCATCAGATACTCAAGATAGTTGAGGTCAACCCACTATGGGATACAGAGCCAAAATCAAGGTACACACGAGAGTGGTTGATGTGGAATCAGATGGAGAGCGAACCCGTACTCGATGGAGAATACCTACCCACAGATATGGGTGCAGTGAAGTACGCTTTGGAGGCTATATCCGATTCTCAACGTAGCGATTTAGGATTAGTCTTTGACCTTGATTCATTCCAAAGCTTCTTCAATGACCTATGGTACAACAAGGCTTCGATGTTAGATGGAGACGATGTATGCATCCACTTCTTTCGAATCCCTAAATCAGACACGCTATGAACAAGAAATATCCATTCCAAGAGGGAGATGATTACTGGACTTTAAAAGAGAGTACATCGTCAGGCGTTTACGAAGGTAGCATCTTTATATGGGGTTGCTGGGATGATGTATCAGAAGAACTTCATGATGAAAACCCTGATAGAGAATACTACACAGACGATGAGGTGTTAGACATTGCAAGAGCAAACGGAATTAAAGTATTATGAACAAGAAATATCACATGAAACAAGAAATAATTGACCGCCTCGAATACAAAGAGGAAACATATGCAGGTGAGATAGAGACGTGGTACGATCCCGTGAATGGTGATTACTTCCACATACCTATCAAGGTGGTTCGAGACTGGGACAGCTCAGAGGTAATTGGAAACGACAAAGGTAATGGAGACAATGACTAACGAACAGCTTCAAGAGTTATACGGACTCGAATGGATTGATTACATAGAATACTTAGAACAATGACACACGAAAATAAAGAGTTACACATCAGGCGGTTAGCGTGGTGCATTCAGAATGGTGCAGACGGATACGTAACCGACAACTTCAGAATAGAATGCCCAACATCACAGATGACTGGCACATCAACACAACAGCGCACATACGCTAACATGAAAGCGCGAGAATTAATTGAATCACTATGAAGAATATTAACAAAGAAGGCTATTACACTGGGAGCGAATTACAATGGAGCGTAGAAGATATTGAGATATTTGTTCAAGCCAATGACATGGAGTTCTCGCAAGAAGATTACAAGCGAATACTAAATGCAACATTCGAAGACAACGAAACGCTGATGGAAACCATACAAGAATCCATCGGTTTGACAATTGACTTTATGCTCGACCAGGGCGAACTTAAACTAAACAACAATGAATAACTACGCAGTATACCGAATCTTCCGCGATTCAGGAAGACGACCCGAAGTCCTTATAGACGGACTCACGAGAGAGCAAGCACAGACTATCGTAAAGAACACACCCAGAGAGGAAAAAAGCATGGTGGTGTTCGATGAAGAACCAAGAAATAAGCAATGGGGAAGACGCTAGTATGTGTTCGATCAAGTGTACACGTCAACCCATCTCAGGATTTCAATGAGTGGGCGGAGTACACATTTAATCAAGTAAAGAAAAACTATAATTCAAAAATCAAATCAAATGAAAAGCACAAATCAAGTACATGACGCTATTGAGCGCAAAGCAAAAGAACGGCTTGAATCTATCGCAGATGAAATGACTCTACCACTAACAAAATTGCACGAGAAGTTCTATTCATCTGCTTGCACAGAACGTTACGACTTGACTGACGTTCGTCATGGGAAAAGCGAAAGGGAGTCAGAGATAAATCACCTAACAAAAAACGAACTAAGGAACGTGCTGTACCTAATGATGAAAAAAGCTTATCTAAATAAAATGGTAGAAAAGAAAGCAAGGGAGTTATTAGAAAAACTAGAATTAATATAAATCAAAAACCTCATGTACAAAGTTAGATTCCACCTCGGACGAGGTAAGCATTTCATGCACTGGCAAGTCAAGTCCAGTGAAGGCGTAGTTAGCTACGTAGACCCACAAGACAATCAGCTAGCGTTGCTAGGCTGTAAGTTAAGCTTGCAACCAACAGCAGCTCAGAAGATTCACGACGGTGCTAACAAGACTGTGTGTGCATGGATAGAGTGCGAAGAAGTACAAGTCCTTTCTGTTGACAGAATCAAACCGAACCAACAAGATTACCGCATCAGGTTCAATCCGCGAGTCAGCCCTAACTGGATTGATGAGAACAACACTATCGTTAGCGGTGAGCAGTACCAAATACTATTCACAAGTGACAGAACCCTATGGGCAGTCAGCGAAGCCTATGAGTGCGCAACCTCATAAGTTATTTTAAAACACAAACAATTAAATTAAAATGAACACAACACAGAGTCGTTTCTTCGAAACAACAGATTACAATCAGTTCCAAAACCCTGAACTTGAGGATTTAAATAGGGATGTAATTGAGACAAACATAAAAAACTTAACAAGTGAGGCTGACCCTGACTTCGGATTTTACAGCGACATACAAGTAAACCCAACAAAATCAAAAGGCAAATGGGTTATTGTAGACGGACAAAATAGATTCGTAGCTCTGAAAAGACTTGGTATGAAAATCCCAGTAATCATAGGGAGGGTAGATGTACCTCCAAGAGGTATTGTTAAAATGAACACAATCCGTAAGGACTGGTCAGCTCTCGATATTGTGACAATGTATGCAAAGCTAGATGTTAAAGACTACGTTCGACTTCTAAAAATGCACGACGAGTTCAACAAAAAAATTAAAATCAGTATAAATACAGTAGCTATATTCTGTCAAGGAAGCTTATCGGTGGGGAAGGTAAATAATAATACAGGAGCCGCTGACCTTAAGGGAGGGCAATGGAAATTTGTTCTAGCGGAGTCTATCGTTCGGAAAGTTTTCAGTAAGTGTGTGAAGTTCGCAGAAGTAGATAAAGATATTGCTGTGTCAAAAAGATTCGTTAACTGTGTCCACCTTCTAATGGACAACGATCCTGAGTTCAGTACTACACGGTTACTAAACCAAGCAAAAACACACTCTCATTTGTTTTTAAATCAAAAAACCAAAGTAGATACCCTTCGAATGATTGACCATCTGTATAACTACAAGAAGAAAGAAAGTAATCGACACCACATCAACATAAACTTGTGATAAATGAGCGAACCAAGAATATCAATATACACAAACCAATCAGCTGAGCATACAAAGAACGATGGACGTAAGCTGTTCATTGAGTTCATGGGCTTAATGAGATCACCTGAGGGTGACTACCACGACGGGACGCTAGACATCAAACTTAAAAAGCTATACGAAGATGGACTGGAATACGGATTCTAAATTTTAACCAATGACAAACTCGAAAGCGATTAACATCATATTACGCAACAAAAAACCTTCCGATGCAGAACGTTTAGCAGCTATGTATGCTTGCGAAGACATAATATCCACCGATGTTGAAGAATGGATGGAAACCAATGTGTCAGAACACATAGCTCAGTTTTTAGACATAGCTTCTGATTTAGCAGAAGACTTGTTAGAAGAAGGCGTTATATCTAAAAAGAAATTAGCCAAAGGTTTGGTTGACGTGACCGAATCCGTTTATCACTACGTTAGGTTTCACGAAAATATAAATAACGATTACGAGTAATTGCCAGAACGCTGGCAAGGGAAGAGGCGTATGGTGTGCAGGGAGATCCTGTAACACGCCAAGCGGCTTAGAGATAAGCCCTATTGAGAGCGTTGAGAAACAAAGCCTCTTCTTTTCTTGCATTTAAAGTTATTGCATTCTAATTTTGAAAATAAAAAACAATGAACAATGAAGACATAAAGGAATTACACGAAGAGTATTACGCTACCATAGGAATTCACCCAGATAGCTCCAGGAGAGCCAATCAAGTACAAGCAAGAGCAGCATTGATGGTAGCTATGGCTAACCACATAACTAAATCGGCAACTGCAAAAAGCTTCGGGAAAGACCACAGCACTGTGATACACCATCAAAATCAACACGAAGCAAATATGTTTTCTTGGAAGGGTTATGAAGAAAAATACTTAATAGCATCCCGCCTGTGTTGCCTATACCTAAAATACAAAAGCGTAAAGCGTAAATTAAAAACAGTAAGAATTCAAATCAAAAGGTTAGAAGACCTAGCCGCAAATTTAAAACAAGAGATAGGATGAGTAATTACAAATTCAAGACCACGAACATACGTGGCAAGCAGTACGTTGAAGTCAACGAACGAATCAAGTTCTTCCGACAAGAAGACCAATACAAAAATTGGAGTTTAATCACAGAGTTTACTGTGCTTGACGAAGCTCAATGTGTATGCAAGGCAGCTATCGTTGACGAATCCAATCGGATTATTTCGACTGGACATGCACACGAAGTCCAAGGCAGTAGCAACATTAACAAAACTAGCTACGTAGAGAACTGCGAGACATCAGCCATTGGCCGTGCATTAGCTATGCTAGGGATTGGTATTGACACCTCAATCGCTTCAGCCAATGAAGTGTCTGATGCTATCGCCAAACAAGAGGCTTCCTCACCCACGAAATCTGAGAAGATGGTGAAGAAAATTCAAGAGAAGTTTGATACCGATCCGCCTGAGAACATCATGGATAAGGCTGTCGCATACATCAAGTCTCAGACCGACAAAAAGAAAGCATACGAATCTATTGTAGATAAGTATGGTGGTAGCCTTAGCGAGAAGCAAATCTCTGGACTCAAGAAGTTTGTCAGATGATAGGCATAAATGGAGTGGATAAAAGGCTGACTAATACAGCTTCCTTTACCTCCTTCAGGAAACAATGTTTAAACTCTAGGATGATCAAAACTTGGGTTTCCAACGCTGATGAAAAACCTGAATGTACTGGGCTGTACTTTATAAAACACAAAGACTTTTTAGGTGAAATAGATATAGCTCAGTTTTACATTAACAGCAAAGGAAAATCATATTGGCTAACGGCAGGTGAACCTACCGCATGGTCAGAAATAGAAACATACGATTACATACTAGAGGATGGGCAGCCATTACACCAAGAAGAATGAATATATCAGATAAATTAATGGAACGTTACGGCAAGTCTCACTTGTCATACTCGTCTCTCAAGCAAGCCTTAGGTGATATGGCTCAGTTTGATCGCTACATGAAGGGAGAAGTCAAATACAAATCAGATGCACTAGACTTCGGTACTATGTACGATATGCTGTTGTTCGAACGGGACAAAGCATTCGAGAAGTACACGGTCATGTCTCCATCTGCTATCGTAAACACGCTGTCAGACAAAGCTCAAGCCTCTAAGAAACCTACACTTACTGCCGAGTACAAGGCTAGGCTGTCGGAAATCAAGGAGGAAGCGGCTGAGGAAGGCAAGTCAATCGTATCACACGATGAGTGGCAAACAGCTAACGATATGATCGACAGACTAGCTACATGTGGTTTGCTTGACTCTCACCTCAAGGGCGATTATCAGGTAGGATTCCTCGAAGAGCTGCATGGGGTACAAGTGAAGGGGTTCCTTGACTGCTTAGGTGATGGGTTTATTAGCGATAGTAAATCAGCGCGTAGCTCAGAGAAGTTTAGGTATGCCATCAAGGACTTTTCATATGACATCCAAGCTTACATCTATACAGAAGTGTTTGGCATTAAGGATTTCTATTGGGTCGTTCAAGAGAAAACATACCCTTACCTTCCCGCTCTAGTCAAATGTTCTGACTCAACCCTGTTTACAGGCGAAATGAAATTCCACGATGCAATAAAACGTATAACAGACTTTCTTACAGAAGGTTACAACCCACAAAAAGATTATCTAAACTATGAAGTTTAATAAATTATTTAAAATAACGCTGTTAATTCTTGCAGCTATTACATTCGATCACTATTTTTACACCTTTATAACCAGTTAAATTCATAAAAACATGAGTGAACAAACAAAGAAGTACGAAAGCGTACTGGTTGGTTGGGCCGATGAGCCTAGCTACAATGACAACGGCGAGTTAATGGGATGGTCATTCCGTCTCAAAGACAACGAGCTAAAAGATGCGATTGACCAATACACCACCAAGCGTGATGCACAAGGTCAAGGAGGCAACATACGGTTTCGACTATTTATGTCGAAGAGCGGAAAGCCTTGCTTAAGCGTATGGGACCCGAACAGCGAAGCTGCTCAGGAACGTCGAACAACGAACAAAGCTGAAGGTTCATCAGACCTACCTTTCTAGTTGATTTAATATGAGGTTAAGTGGGGGTAGGGCGAAAGCTCTGCCCCTTTCTTTTCTAAAATTATGGGACGTCCTATATACTACATGACCGCTAAGGTCACTATAATTAAAAACAAGAGACCTAGGTCTAAAGAGGTGTGGATTGTAAGCGGTTATGACAACCCCGCAGATATCATGAAGAAGGATGGAAAAACAATGTCAAGACTTAAAGATGAGCTGTTCGCAGCAAAAGCCAAGAGCAAGACCATTGTGATTGATTCCATAACTTCGATAAAACAAGTTGGAACAACATCAGATCCTAATGAAGCATAGCGACAAACAAGTAGGGGGTAAACACTACAAGAGCATGAAGATTCAGCCTACTGATTTCATAGCTGCTAATGATATACCCTTCATAGAGGGTAACGTAATTAAGTACGTATGCCGACACGAATTCAAGAACGGCAAGGAGGATGTCCTTAAGGCAATCCATTATTTAAATTTACTACTCGAATACAAATACTCGGATGAATGTAACGATATACAAAGACCTATACAAGAAATCAAAATCGGACGCGCATGTGATACCGATAGTGACAGCCCTGAAAAGGATTCAGGAGGGGACTTCTGCGCCAACGATTGAGGCTGTTCGAGGAGGAGAAAAGGACTTCAAGAAAAGCCTACCCGTAGTTTTATTTAGCGGAGAATTCGGTGATAGGAAAGACCAAGCGATTGAGAAGCACAGCGGGTACATAGTATTAGATTTCGATCATATTAACGTAACTGCTTCCAAAGCACTTCTTAGCACGGACCCATACGTATATAGCTGTTGGGTATCTCCATCGGGAGACGGCCTCAAGGCTCTGATTAAGATAACTCATCCTGAGCGTCATCGCGATCACTTCCGTGCATTGCGTACATACTTTGGTAAGCAGTACGACCTAGAGGTAGACGAGTCAGGCATCAATGAATCTCGCGCATGCTTTGAGTCATACGACCCAGACATCATTATTAAAGATGAGTCATCTTCCTTCGGTGCGTTCGCTACAGAGAAGAGCGAGTCCCAGGTAGCTGTCTCTAAATCAGGCGTTTACACGGATTACTTAAAGTTAAATCTAGCTGCACGTATGATACGTCAGTGCGATGACGGGGAGAAACATGCTACCCTACTTCGTGCTGCTAGGCTGTGCGGTGGATACGTAGCCGCTGGACGTATGGAAGAGGACGAGGTGATTCGTGTACTTACTCGTGAGATACTCAAGCGCGACGTAGATGACGAGAAGCACACCATCAACACTATACGAGATGCTATTGAGAAGGGTAAGCAAGACCCTATTCGAGCTACTATTGATGACGAGAAGAAGGCGCAGCGTGAGATGCTCGTTAACGACGGAGACATGTCCTTCATATCTTCAGACGATGAAGACTTCAGGTGGATTGATGACTACGCAAATGGGCGCATACCTGTAGGTTTAGACACGGGTGACACCGACCTCGATCAATACTTCAGGTACAAACGAGAGTTCACTATCATCAATGGGCATAGTAATGTAGGCAAGACTACGATGGCTTTGTACCTCATGGTCAACGCTACTGTGAGGCATGGATGGAAGTGGGTTGTATACTCATCAGAGAACCGAACAGCCTCCCTAAAGATGACGCTTATACAATTCGCTCTTAATAAATCCATAGCGTCTATGAACTACATGGAGCGCAAGAAAGCGTATGAATGGGTAGGGAAGTATTTTACTGTAATCAGTAACAAACAGGTATATAGTTACTCAGATATTATCGTGTTCCTTGAGAAGGTAATGAAGCAACAAGAGGTAGATGCCGTATTTATAGACCCATACAACAGCCTAAAGCTTGACATGGGTAAGTCAGGTATCGGTGTACACGAGTATCACTACGAGGCGGCTTCTGAATTCCTTACATTCTCGACAGCAAACAACATAGCGGTGTGGCTAAACATGCATGCCGTTACTGCTTCACAACGGATCAAAGGTGAGGATGGGTTACCTGTAGCTCCATACGCTGAGGACACCGAGGGTGGAGGTAAGTTTGTTAATCGAGCTGACTCGTTCTTAACGATACACAGAAAGGTGCAGCACCCAATCCCCTCGGAGCGCAAGATTACAGAGTTTCATGTGCGTAAGGTTAGAGACGTAGAAACGGGCGGGGAGCCTACCCCGCTTGAAGAACCATTTAGATTTGAAATGAACACATCTAGAACTGGATTCCGATCTTTTAAGACTCAGAGAATGATGTTTGAGTCTGTTGATTTGGAGGGTGGAAAGCAAGAACCCTTTGTTTTTCCTACCAACTCCTCGTTTTTAGAGTAATAGGGTGTAACTTAGCAGGAGTGAAGCGACAAAAAAACGGAACTCCTAAACGTAAATCAGCTAAGAAGCGTAATTTAGGTAAGTATAAAAGTGGATTAGAAAAGAGTTGTGCGGATTTATTATCTGAACACAAAATCAATTTCACCTACGAGACCCATGAGTATATGCTCATAGAGAAGTTTAGGTATCCAGGAACTTACTTGAAGATGACTACTAAGCGGAAAGACTTATCGGATCGCAGTGGCGCGATAGTCCTTCCCATTAAATACACTCCAGACTTCGTAGGACCAAACGGGGAATGGATCATCGAAACCAAAGGATACACTCCTTCGCATCATGACTTTCCGATGCGTTGGAAGCTGTTCCTCAAGCACTTGATAGACTCAGGAGAACCAATCCCAGCTCTGTTTATATGTAAAAACAAACATCAGATTGAGCAGGCTATAGTGAAACTTAAAGAACTAGGATATGGCAAAAAACGAGTTAACAAAGGAGCAGCTAGGAGCTAGCTACAGGATAGCCACCGTAAGGCTTCATGAACTCATTGATGAGTTTTTTGAGGAGCTGTTCGACGAAAACGGAGATCCTCGCGAGGACTCTGGAAACGTAGCTAATATGGTTGCGGGTATTCGTATAATGATGAATCAGGAGCTTGACCTTATAAAGGAGGCTTCTTTCGAGCACTCTGAAGCAAACCACGATGCAAAGTCAAAACAGGAAACGATATTCGTTCTCAACAGGAAGGGTAGCTGAAGTTCGCTTCGAACGTGCGGCGAGAGACTTAGGTTTGCAAGTCGTGAAGGCAGGCAGAAAAGACGATGTGCATTTGCATGTTGACTTCTGGATGCAGTACGAAGGAACTGACGGAAGGTGGGGTGTAGACGTAAAAGGCAACAACCTACCAGACGAGATCTGGTGCGAGTTTAAAAACGTAGCTGGAAATCCAGGATGGATGTATGGAGGCGCGAAAATAATAGCGTTTGATATGCCAGAAGAGGGAGGGTTCAGTATCGTTGATCGCGAAGACCTAGTGTCTTACTGCGAAGAGAATGTGGAAGATGTATTTGTGTCGCATAAACGAGACTCATACAAGAAAAAGTACACTCGAAAAGACCGAGAAGATGTCATAACAACTCTTAAGTTATTGGATCTAAGGTCTTTAGAATCGTACAGAGTATGGAAATACTTTACAGACTATTGACTACCTTAGTAGTCCGCTTTTAATTTTTTTATTACATAAAACTTATGACTTCAATCTTTGAAAAGAGGCTGAGCTACAAGCCCTTTGACTATTCTGAAATAACTGACCCGCTTATCAATGCTATGTGGGCGTCTCACTGGACCCATAACGAGTTCAACTTTAAGTCCGACGTACAGGACTATTTTACTTCTATTTCTGAAGAGGAAAGAGGTATCATCAAACGAGCGATATTGCTTATATCTCAGGTAGAGGTAGCCGTAAAATCGTATTGGGCTAACATAGGTCAGCTCCTTCCCAAGCCAGAGATAGCGGATATGGGTGCTGTGTTTGGAGGCGTGGAGGTAATCCACTCTCGCGCATACTCAGAGATACTCACAAAGCTTGGACTGGAAGATGAGTTTACTACGTTGCTGGACCACGAGTTTGTCAACAACCGAGTCAAGTACTTAAACAAGTATGTAGACAAAGTGTATGAAGATGACCGCAAGCAAGTCCTTTACAGCTTAATATTGTTTACTCTGTTTACTGAGAACGTATCTCTATTTAGTCAGTTCTATACGATCCTAGGATTTAATAGATTTAAAGCTGTCATGAAAGACACGGCTAACGTAGTCCAGTATACGAGTAAAGAAGAGAACCTACACGCAGAAGGAGGCATGGCTTTAATAAATCAGATAAAAAATGAGCATCCCGAATTGTTTGACGATGAGTTAAAAGCGCGTATAGCAGACGAAGCTAAAGAAGCTATGATTGCAGAGAGAAGACTTATAGATTGGATACTACAAGGCTTTGAGAATGAGTTTCTTAGCGACAGCATCTTAAACAACTACTTGAAGAACAGAGTTAACATAAGTATGGAGAGGATAGGAATTGAGCCTCAGTTTGAGGTCAATTTAAACTCACTACAGAAGACAGAGTGGATGGACGAAGAAGTGTATGCTTCGGCTTTGTCTGACTTCTTTCACAAGAAGCCTATTGACTACACGAAAAACAACAAATCATTTAACGCAGACGAATTATTCTAATGGGCAAAGAGTTATTTTATTGGGTCACCCCTGAGACCCGAACATTTATGGAGCGAGGATACCTCGATGAAGGGCAATCCGTTGAAGAGCGGGTACGTGAAATTGCAGAGAGAGCAGAAGAGATACTTGGGATGGATGGATTTGCTGATGAGTTTCAGCACTGCATGTCCAAAGGATGGTTCAGCTTATCAACTCCCGTATGGGTAAACTTTGGCAAGAAGAAAGGCTTGCCTATATCCTGCTACGGCACAACGTTGCAAGACGATGTGATAGACATCCTACGAGGTAACGCTGAAATAGGAGCCATGAGTAAAGTAGGCGGCGGGACAGCCACTTACTTTGGTGAACTCCGCCCTCGCGGGTCAAAGATATCTACGGGTGGAGAGACCAACGGCTCTGTCTCTATGATGGAGTTGTTTAACACAACAACAAACGTCATATCTCAAGGAAAAGTAAGACGTGGATCATGGGCGGCTTACCTACCTGTGGATCATGGGGATATAGACGAGTTTTTGCAGGTGCGTAGCGAAGGACACCCTATACAAGACATCTCTATGGCTGTGTGCATACCTAACTACTGGATGGAGGAGATGATCGGTGGTGACGTTAAGAAGCGCGAGATTATGGCTAAGATTCATAAGAAGCGTAGCGAAACAGGATACCCTTATATTTTCTTTACAGACAATGTAAACGATGGTAAGCCTCAGTGGTACAAGGATCAAGGCATGGAGATAAAGCACTCTCAGTTGTGTGCTGAAATCATGGAGTATACCGACGAAGATAAATCTTTTGTCTGCTGCTTATCCTCTATGAACCTTTTGCATTATGACGAGTGGAAGGGGACGAACGCCGTAAAAGTTCTTACCAACCTCTTAGAGGCTGTTTATACTGAGTTTATAGATAAAGCTATTGATACTCCGTTTTTAGAAAAGGCTGTTCGTTTTGCCCAGGACCATCGCAGCATCGGTATAGGGGCTTTGGGTTATCACTCCTACCTTCAAAGCAAGCGCATACCTTTCGAAAGCCTCACCGCTAGGATGTTAAACAAGGAAATGTTTAGAAGTATAGACGTAGACACTCGCGATCAAAGCAAGGTGTTAGCCGAGTTAAAAGGAGAACCAGCCGTTTTAGAGGGGTATAACGAACGTTTTAGCACTAGGATGGCTATTGCCCCTACTACATCGTCTTCGTTCATCCTAGGGCAGGTGTCACCCTCTATTGAACCATTGCAGTCTAATTACTTTACAAAAGACTTAGCTAAGGGTAAATTCACTTACAAAAACCCATACTTAAAAGAGCTGTTAGCCGAGAAGGATATGGACACTCAAGAGGTATGGAGACAGATTATGCTCTCTGGAGGCTCAGTACAAGGGCTAGAATTCTTAAACCAAGAAGAAAAAGACATCTTCAAGACCTTCGGTGAGATCTCTCAAATGGAAGTCATACAGCAAGCAGCTGATCGCCAGCAGTACATAGACCAAGGGCAGTCTCTCAACGTAATGATCGGTGATGAGGTCCCGCTAAAGGACGTAAATAAACTCGTGATAGAAGCTTGGAAGCTAGGAGTAAAGACTTTATACTACCAAAGAGGAGCTAATATGGCTCAGCAAGTAGGTAGAGATATCCTTAACTGCGCTGTTTGTGAAGGTTGACTATATTTGCATAGTTACACCGAAACGTGCGGAGTGACGTTACCTTAAATCTAGGAAGGGGCTCAGGCCCCTTTCTTTTTTAGGCATTTTTAATTGCTCCTCTCTATAGAAAGGATCAAGCTCCGCTCCGTAACATATCTCACCCCAACGGCTAAGCAGTATCGAAAAGTCAATGACGTTAAAAAACCCGTTGCCGTTTAAGTCTCCCTCAAGCCAAGACACGTCGTTGAAGTTTGACAGCATTAACATAAGGTCTGAAGTCCCTACTACATGGTCCCCATTTATATCGCCTAAACAGTAAGGGGGTTGGTCCGTAATTCCTGGGCGTAGTATAGGCAGAGCCGCATGTATTCTTTCTATTTGGCCTGGAGTGAAGTTAGTCCTACAAGAATCCATGTAGTAATCCATGTGGTTATTAACCTCATAGTTATAAGCACCCGTAGGGCATATAGGATTCACACATGACCAGTTGAGTTTGGTAGGAGGGGTGTCGCATACGAAATCCCCTGTCTCCAAGCAGTCGCCTAGATCCTCACCGCAGTAATCTATATTTCTGAAAACGTGATGAAGGCTAACGAAATGCCCCACCTCATGTATCAAGGTTTTGTTACCGCTTCTAGTTGGGCTAGATAATTGAGGGCCGTAGTCCCCAAATACATCAGTCCTAACCCAAACCCCATCGAGGTCTGTACTAGAGCTGTGAGCTGTCCACGCAAAACCTAATACGCCACCGCAAAAAGTAGGGAACACATGCACGTTCATATATATCTCCCTGTCCCACACGATAGTCTCCACGTAATCCTCCATACGCTCCCAACCTGTCATGCTACTAGGAAGACAGATGTTATTCTGTTCTAGTATATCAGGTGACGCCCAGAATTGATCAAAATCGTGATGTATAATCGTGATCAACTCAAAAGTCATCATCGCCTCACTGAACTCTTCATTCAAGTGATCGTGAGCTGCCAGTACGATGTCGTCAGATATGTAGCTATTAGGGAAGCTGTCGGTGTAGTGTATGTGATAAACACAATCTATCTCCTGCCACTCTATGGGACCTGGAGTGTACCCCATCATCCTAGGCTGGTATATAGACGAACTACCAAAATAAATGCAGGAGTCCTGACCTGTCGCAACAAAAGAAAATAACAGAAACAAGACGCAGGTTAAAAACCTCACTGCATCTGATTCTTAGCTAGAAGAAGTTTTACCTCCTGGACTTCTCTAAGTAGTTGTTTTATATCCTCCTTAAACTCTGAATTGTCCGCTTCTAAAACGGCAACACGAGCAGACAGCTTATTGTAATCAGCCTGAAATTTTATCCAACCGCCGACTAAAGCTGCTGCACAAACTAAAAATTCAAAATGGCTTAAGTTCTCAGGCATTATTTCCTCGTTTTCTCTACAGTCCTTCCAGCGAAGTAAGCGCCGAAAACAGTTAGTGTTAATATCTCAAGCAAAGATACGTAACTATCTTTAACGTTAAATGACAGATTATCAATGGAATCCAAAACCATTGTGGCTACAAATATGACCATAAGGCATATTAAAGTAACTGGCCTAATCATCTTAGCTAGCTTTACATCGCTGCCCATGTCAGCCTTCCATCTTTCGGTCACGTTCTCTTGAAACTTAATCTCCCTCTCTACTGCTTTTTTAGCCTCAGCTGGATCCACTCCTGGCTCCTTGTCCAGAAGGTTTTTGACCACGCCTAAGGCACCGCTGTCTGGAAGTAGATCTCCTACTACACCTAATACATTAGGGGCTTTCTTTTTAAGCCATGCCCCTAACTTGGTATCTTTAATCTTTTCCACGTAAATCTTCGTATAATTTGTTAAACCTCATCACTAAAGCCCTCTCTTTTTCCTGAAGGTTTTGAATCGCAGAAACTCTTTCCGCGTAGTCTTTAATTTTCTTTGCCTCTCTTTTCTTCTTCCTTAAGCCTCTAAGAGATTTGTTTATTTCTTTCAAGGCTTCGTTCAGAGGGTATATGTTTTTATATCTGTCTCCAGCTTCAGGTATCCTGTTGTTTTTAAACTCAGAAGAAAGTTGTTTTACTTTCACCTCCCTGTCTTTAAACATTTGCATGTCATAAAACTTAGAGGGCTCCCCGTACACTATACGGGCAAAAGGGATGTCATTAAAATCAAGAGAGATAGGATCTTCAACTGAATCAGAAGCTATTTTTCTACCTGTTTCAAAAGATCTCGTAACAAATCTTCCAGTTCCTCCAAGGAAGTATTCAAATATATACCAAGATCCGTCAGGGTTAACGTCTATATATCCTGGTACGTTTTCAGAACCCCCCGTCACCTCATTCATGTAACTAAAGAACTGCTTCAGCTCCTCTGGAGACCTGAAAGACATAGATGAGTTTGGTTTAGGGGTTCCAAAGGGATATTGCTCTGCTTTTACTGGAGCTCCAAAGTAAGTTTCGTTAAAGGCAAAAGCTTCAAAGAAAGGCTTAAACGCTGTAGGTATAGATGTTTTAGCGATTTGGGTTCCTATGCTTGTCGATTGACCAAAACTAACTGGAGAGAAAGCGTTGATAGCTGAATTAGCGAAAAACATAAGCCCTTCCAAAGCTTGCTTATCCCCTGAAGCAACTTCAACAGAAGTAGATCCCAGATTAGCGAATATGTTATATCCGTAAGGCATAGGAATCTTAAAGTAATTCTTGCCGTCAGGTCTCATTATAATGAGATTTCTCTCTTTTACATAGTCTGGTATCTTGCTGTAGAAAAGAGTTCCGTCTTCATCCTCTTCAGAAGCAGCCCTGTTCAATAGAGTCAAAAGACCATTCATTAAGACCATTCCGAGAGCAGCTTTCTGAGCTGTATTAGCTCTTTCGTACCACTCTCTTTTGGATCCGTCGGGCCTGTCTACAGCCTTTGGATTAGCCAATGACCTTAGTACTCTGGCACTTCCTTGTACAGAAGCGTTAAAGAACAGGTATGTCGCATTGACAGCAGCCCCCCACTCACCCTGCTTGTTAAAGTTTACTGTAATGTTTTTAGCAAACTGAGCTGCCTTTTCTCTACTTACACCCGCTTCCCTAGCCGCTATATAAGATGACAATCTAATGCTGTTCTCGAAAGCATCGTTCATGCCTTCAACAAACTCTAGGGCTCCCTTCACTCCACCTACAGTACCTCCAAGAATTTTCTGAGCGTTGGTCTTACCACTATCATCATTAATCTGAAGTTCCGAAGCTATGTCCTCTAAGCTCTTTTGATAAGCCCATCCTGTCTTTCCTCCGTCTGCTTTGAAGTCGCTGTAGTACCTCATGATCAAAGGATTGGTAGAAGCCCCTACCTCGCTACGAACAAGAGCCTTGAGCGAAGGTCCAACCATCTTAAATATTCTAGACATAGCGGAAGTTCCATTCAAAAAACCTCCTTCTATTTCTGCTTCAGCAGAAGCGTTGAATACAGCGGACTGAATGTCACGAGAGAAGTTACTAAGTATAAACTCAGGATTTCTGGAGGTGAAGGCTGCCCTTAACCAAGAATTAAGAGACCCCATCATTTTTACGAAGTGATTCCTCTGAGGCAGGTTCATAGACCTTAATGACTGGGCATATGTAGGGTCTTTGAATCTAATCGCTTTCTGAATCCCATTAACCCTTACGGAGACAATATGAGGATCATCATTCTTGTATTCGTCAACCTCCTTGTCTAAAACCTCCCACACCTCCATGTTAGGATTCGAGGTGACTAAATTGTACAAAGAGTTTAGCGCCTCGTTAGTTCTGCCCTTTATTTTTACAGCAGCGTTTTGAGAAATTATTTGAGCCACTATATTGCTAGTTTCGTTTCCGCGACCCTTAGCTCTTTTGGTAGCGCTTCCAGAAACGCTAAAACCAGTGCCTCCATTAGGATAGGGAGAGTAAATAAGATCTTCTTCATCTTTAGCTCTTCCCTGAAGAGGAACATAATCAGAGAACATTTTCTCAAAAGCTTCTACTGTATCTCTAGTCTCCAGTCCTAGCTCGACCATTGCGTCTCTAGTATCCTGTTGAATAACTCGAACTAGCTCCGCAGCAGACTCTAACTTCTCTTTTTGAGAATCCGTAAGAGACAAGAAGTAATCATCCACTTGCTTGTCTGTTTTTCCGCTGCCTGAATCGTTCTTACCCTCAGTTCTTTCTCTAATGACAGCATTACGCTCTTTAGCGTGGAGGTTATACATGTAATCATCCAGCTGATCAATAGTAATATTCAACTCCTTTAACTGGCTCGATATCAATGCTGTCGCCTCCTCCGTCTTTTCTAAGTCATTAGCGGCCTTACCATACATAAGCTCTTCAGCCATCTTGAAGTCTTGCGACTTTAAAACCTGTCCTTTTTTGCCTTTTGCTACGTCTTCTTGTAGTTTGAATACCCTTCTGTATTTATCCTGAAACCTGACCAACCACTTATCCGCGAAGTCATCCATCGCGTCTTGGCTAGTCATCTCCCATGTAGCTCCTCCTATATCACCCAAGTTGTCTCTCTTGTTAGATTTAGAAAACATCATAAACCTCTGATCAGAAGGAGGTGCTTCAACTTCGTACCATTTATTACCTCTTTCGTCTTCTGTTATCTTAGGCTCCAGTCCCATTGACCGAAGTGAATTTGGCAGCTCTCTATACCTTTTCTTGATAGAAGTCCCAATAATACCTTCATTAAATAAGCCGTCAACCCCTCCGAATCCCTGTATCTCAGACGCGGTGCCTTCAGTAGGAAACCTTAATATAGCTAAGCCCTTTTCTTGAGCTTCTTTAATCGCGTACCTAATCAATTGCTTTTCCCAAGACTTCTTGGCTGAAGAAACACCTGGCTCTGTGACTTTCTTTGGTTTTGCTTCGTTTTCTTCCACAGCTTTAACCACATTGTTATATCCTTTTTTTCGATCTTCTACAGACCCTTCTGGAGAGGAGATAATTTCATGAATAGCTTCGTCAATGTCGCCTAACTCAGCTTCTAGTGATGTTTTTAACTGCCTTAGGCTGTTCTTTTCTCCCTCCTGAAAGTAAGCGGAAAAGCGATTTTCTAAGTGCTTTTCTATTTCTTTGTCGGTACTGCTCACTGGAGCCACCAAGACACCAAAAAATTCGTCACTCAGATTACTAAACGTGTCTTCTCTAGATACCGCAAGGTGTCTTAATACAGCTCTATAAGCCGTTACATTGAAGTCAGGATCCCGTTCAACAGCGTTGCTTAATAAGTTAGCTATTGTCGGTTCTTTGTCGTAATTACTTTCTGAAAGGTTTGATACGTGATCTATCAGCCTAGTCCAAAATCTGTAGGACTCGACATTTCCTCCAGACGCCTCGACAAGTCTTTGCTTGTAATCTCCATAGCCATCTACCATATACTTTAGAAAACCTAAACTATTGGTTTCGATGCCGACTTCATCATATGCTTCCTCTTCAATAATATCAGTTTTAGAGAGCTCGAAATAATCCGAAAGGTCGTTTTGTCTAGATCCTTGAAATGCGTCCGACTGAAGCTCAGAGACATACAAAACTTCAGGGCTTAACGGGGATTTGTAAAAACGCATGTGGGCATGGGTGGGGAAAGGGAAATGATCCCCTACAAGTGCAGGCTCTCCGTAAAACTCTGGATCTCCAAGAAACGGAACCGTAGCAGCATCTACATTATTGTAGCCTTCTCCAAGTATTCTTGAAAGCCCATAAGTACTGTGATCGCTTGTTTTTTCCAGCGGTCTCAACATCTTCCCCTCAAAGAACCTATCGAAGTCCTCTTTGGGTATATTCTTCAAGTCTGGAAATGTACTTACTAACTCCTGAAGAACAGACTTCTCAGCAATAGAAGCCTTCCCCATAACCTGAAGAATTTGATTTGTAGAAACACCCTTAGGTCCAGCCGCCTCAACCAACTTCTTAGACAACCGTCCAGTAGCTTTAGAAAATTTAATCTTACCCTGTTTTACTGCGTACAAATAAGATTCAGGAGTCGAAAGCTTAGACACCTCACCTCCGATAGGAGGTCTTTCCATGAGCCATTCGATTGACTCTGTACTTGTCCCTCTTGATTCTTCTTCTTGCGCTTTTCGCAGCTCAAGAATAGTCCTCTTTTTCTTTTCAATTTTGCCTGTTTCTTTATTCTTACGTTCTGACGCCCTGTGTTCAGACAATTGGGTATAAGGTCTGTTCTCTATAGAGGACAGGTAGAGCTCTTTAGGGTTTTCTGACCCTTCAATTATTATTAAAGGCTCTTTGAAATTTACAATTTCTTTAAACCCTTTAATAAAATAAGGAAAGTTAGGAGAGGATTTACCTGCGTTAAACTTTTTAGCGTATCCATCCTTGTCAAAAACTTCATTTACGTTTATTATTATTGCTTTTAAGGCGATACCCGAAGTGTTATACCTGCTAGTGAAAAAATATTCCCCCAGCGACTCTAAGTAATCAGGCTCTATAACCTGACGCCACAAGTCTTCTTTAATGTTCGGAAGGGAGTCAAATATTTCATCTCGTTTTGCCTTGTAAAAGGGTAATGATGAGAAAAAATCATCTCTATGGATAAACGTACCTTGAGTGCCTATCGCCAACATAATATCCTTAGCTACAGACAAAGAAGTGACTTTTATTTTTCCGTCTTTAAGTCGTTTTACCCCTTCGATAGGCTGATCTTGGAAGTTGTAGAACCCTGACCCCCCGTCATCTCGCGCTGAACGTTGGTAGAATGAAAACCACTCTTGATTTTTTCTAGACCCTATAGATGTAGTTTTATTTAAAACTTCGTTTACAGACACCATAAACTTTTCTTTAAAAGCGTCGCTTTCTTTTTCCGCCACTTTAAAAGCGTAGTCAATCATAGTTTCAAATATATCTGGCCTTCCCCCTAGAGAATCTGGCTTGTTCAGATGTATAGTAAAGCTTATATTTCCGCCGTCTTTATTTATTTGCTCCCTCATCAACTTCGCCTCCTCAATAAACCTTTCAGCTTTTTCAAGTTCTTCTTCCGCAAGTTTTTCAGCAGCTTCTTTTTGCTTTTTTTTCTTTTTATCTATTTTTTCTGCTTTCGCTAGAAGATCATTGTATTTATACTTATGTAGTTTATCTAATTCAGCATCAGTGCTATTGATAACTTCATACATATACCTAAGTCTAGCAATAGTTTTGTCCCTCATCTCTTCAGTCCTGTGAGATATTGAGGCTCCCTCACCACCTGGTAATTTTTGAACTAGTTCTATTTCCGAAAGACCTCCAACTGTTTTGTACGTTGATTTTATGCCTAATGCTTTGTTTTCGAATGTGAAGTCTACAGATCCAGCAGGGTCATACTTTGCTGTGTGACCATACTTCGGAAAATCTGGGTTTTGCGAAACCCAAGTCTTCTTATGGAACATAAGACCTCTGTCTCCAAGAGAGTACGTAAATCCTTGCTCCTGAGCTTGAGAAGACCTAGACAGCCCAAGGGGATTAAAAAACTCTGGATAGTATTGCTTTCTTATTCCTGAATCGTTATAAGAGACCATTTTTTCTAGGTCATCTTTAGTGATCCCATAATCTATGAGCGCTTTTATATTCCTTTTCGCAATCACAAGCCCTTCGAAATCTCTCTTTCCGTAAGGTTCACCACTCGGTATGAAATCTTGGAATGAAGTGTAACTGTACAAGATGGAGTTTCTCCATAAATCCGCTACCTCTGTAGAGAAATCAGAGTACTGATACCTCATCTCTGTGTCTTCTTCTACTTCTTTTCTTTTCTCGGCTTTCTTAAGAGCTAACCTGGTAGGTATCCTATCTATTTTAACTAAAGAACCATCTCTGTTCAATTTAGGCTTAGGTGGCTTCACGTTATGTTTTTTGCCATCCTTAATGAAAAACATGTTCTTGACAATACCCCCATGCATTCCATTACCCGTCATCTTATTGTACCAGTTTCTGAAATGATTATAATCGTTTACGTATATCTTTTTAGATATAGGTTTAGGGGGAGTAGCCCAGTCTTGATATTCAACACCAGACTGTCTGTCAAAATCATAATAAATCGTGGTGTCCTCTAAGTAAGTAAACCTTTTTTTAGAGAAAGCTGTTTTTGTTCTTTGCGACGAAGCTTGTGATGACGATGAATTTATAGATGTTTTTCTTCCGTCTGATAAGTTCTTAACAGCCTGAGCGAACCTCATAAGATCAGCTTCATTTTTAATCTCTTTCATGGAGATAGACTGATCCTTCCCTATGAACTGATTTATAAAATCAGCTATCCTTTGCCATATACTTCTATATTTGTTTGGGTTTCTAGAATACTCAATAAAAAAACCAGCTATGACCTCCTCTTCTCTGTCGGCTTTAGAAAAGTCTGCGTACTCTTCATTTCTTTCATCTACTAACGCTTTTATTGAGGGGTCTTTTCTAGAAAGCTCTATAATCCTATCATAAAGCCCTTGCCTAAACGTATTGTTGACCATTAAGGCTTCTAAAGCGTAGTGAGTAATGACTTCTTCAACTACTAAGTCGATTGTACTTGGAGCATTATTTAAGCTAGTCAGAACCGCGCCTGACAACAGGTGGATATCTCTAGTACCGTCTTTATTAGGGACTACATACCCATAAACCTTCTCGTTTCTCATTAAAGGAATAGGAGCAACTCCTTTTTCGTCGCCCTGCGCTTTGGCCGCAGTCTTTCTTAAAGATCCCTCAGTGTTGTGTTGGTACACCTTTCCTTCTTTAAGACCTTCATTTCCTTTTAAAGCATCTACAACCCTGCCTACAACAGAGGCTGTTTGAGTATCGAATCCTGATTCTTCAGAAGCTAAATTTTCTGTCGTGGCTTCGGAAATATTGATCTCGGCAAAGTCATCCTCTAAATCTGTTAAGTCATCTTCAATAGCTGCCTCTACATCCTCAACGACAGACTCGTCAAAACTTTCCGCTCGCTCAGCTTCTTTCGACTCAGCTTCATCTAACTCCGTTTCTTCTATAGTTTCATTTTGTAACTTCTCTTCTTGAGAAACAATTTCTGAATTAGTCTCTACTTTGTTTCCGCTTCCATCCTCAGCCTCAACAGACTCATTGCCCCCTTCTGGGTCTTTTAGGGCATCAGTATACTCCTTCTTTATTTCTTCATTCGTTAAGGCTTCATATTTATCTAAAATAGCCTTGGTCTCTGCCTGAATAGACTTTACTTCCTTGGCCTCCTTAGAGTTCATAGAACCCCCTTTATTTTTAACCGCTGAGGTTATTGCCCTCTCTCTTTGAAACTTCCTAAACAGTTGCTTCTTTGTTGATAAGCTAGCATCTGATGGTATCTTAGAAACGATCTCTTGCATTTCTTTTACAGCCTCTATCTGCTGACTCGCCTCTTCATTCGTTTTATTGCCAGCTGCTAAGTCAGCTTTTATTTTTCGAACAGTCAAAGCTGCGCCAAAAGGATCCCTAAAAGAATCAATTTGGATCATGTCCTTGTCGGAAAAGCTGTTCTTTGCGTTTTTGTAAACTGAAGGAGCTCCCATAGCGAATCCTCCAATCCCCTCTTGAAGAGCAGCCATTGCGATTTGCTTGAAATACTCATTCATACTATCAGCCACCTCAAAGTTGTTAGCCCCCTTTGAAGCGTTCCAAACTCTTTTTATAGCGTCAGAAGAAACTTCTTGCAACAACCCTGTCTCAGCCTCTGAAGCAAATGCTCCGCCAGCGGTTAAAGTGCCTCTAGCTATAGCAGACTTTATATCCTGCTCTACTATCTCTCTAAACGTTTTTGCCGTTAAGTTTTTAGCCCCTCCTTGTAAAGCCTTCGCGGTAAAAGAAGCCGCTAGCCCGCCTAAGTTTTTAATGTTTCTAAAACCAAACCTTTCTAGAAGACCCACCGTTATCGCTATAGGAAGCTTTGCTTTGTATTTTTCGTTCTCTGTAATCCCTTCGAAAGCTTCGCCAGACATCTCCTGATCCACCTGAGTCATAACTTGAGAGCTAAGAGCTAATAAACGACCAGTAGAGCTTCCAGGAACGACAAAGGCAGGTATCGACCTAGCAAGACCCAAAAGGGAACCTCCAATTACGCTGTTTTCATATACAGCGGCGGTGTACTCCTCAGAGGTAGATTTAGCGCCAAAAACATCATCAAAGACATTAGTTGAATTTATATTTTTTTTTGCAGCCTTTTGCCTTGCATCTCTAATTTTAGGGTCTGACTCTTCTATATTTATAATGACATCAGAAAGCGTACCAGCCCCACCTTTTATTATATCGTCAAGGCCGCTTAGCGTCTCGTTATACAAAGCGCCTAAAAAGTTTCCTTCCTCTTCCTTTAGCGCCTGATACCGCCCTACTTCAGATTGAAAAGACTCGATCTCACCCTTCATGACCTCTAGATCGTTTTGAAGGTCTTGCTTCATATCCCTTAAGTTTACGACACTATCAGGCTTTTTTCTTCCAGAGCTAAGCTCTTCGAAGTCGCTAAGCCTCTGCTGAAAAGCCTTAGTCTTCTCCTCCATAAGCTCGCTAGCTTTTTTGGCTTCCTCTGAAGATGAAAAGGCAGGAGTGGTGTTGTAGTAGGACTTAGCTAAGTCGTTTACTTTGTTCGCATCCTGAATCATATTCTGATTCATAAACGCAACCAATTCACTAGCCTCTTTCTTCGCTTTTTCTGGGTTGTAAGCAAATGCCTTGCTGAATGGATCGTTAGGATCTTCGTCAAAAGGAAGTCCTGGCTTAAGATTAAAGGTTTGATTTTTACCGTTAGGAGCGGTGACCTTAACAAAGTCAAAGCCAGGGACAGATTCATCAAACTGAAACCCGTATCTATTGTACTTATTTCTTAAGAAATCAACCCCCTCTTTTTCTGACTTACCTATAATTTCAGAGTTGATTTGATTTAGGTCTGAACCAAAGAAATCAAGAGACTCTTCATCCAGTGGTTTAAACCCATCTTCAACAACGGGTTCGGCATTCTCTTGCTCTATGCTTGTTTCCTCTATAGGAATGAAGTTTTCCTGTTCTATAGGCTGAGGTAGAGAAGACATAGCGCTAGACAAGTCGTTACCAGAAAGCCCTGAATACTCAAAAAACCTCTGTGCAGAGGCTCCTGAAAGGCCAGACCTTCTTGCCTCGCCAACGAAAAAGTTGAGATCCTTATCCTCCATTGTTTTTATCTTCTAAAGATGTTTTTTATAGAACTTAAAAGTCCTCCCTCTTCCATTTTAGGGCCTGAGGGGATACCCTGAAACGTAAATTCTCCCGCATCTTCTTCCAAAGGTAGCGGTCCTATATCAGGTTGATTTCCTGAAACTTCGTTTCTGTTTCTAGCGTCTTCAAACCTTTGATTGAGACTTATATTTCTTTCTTCGTTGCTTTTCCTTAGGCTGTCTCGTTGATACTTCTTGAGTATGTTGGTGGGTATGTTCATCTCAATGGTTCTAACCAGGTCGGCAGGAGCTTTCTTAAAGACCCTGCGAGACCTCTCTACCGTTTCTGTTTCACCAGCGGCATTAGTCATCTCTTCTTCGTATAGCTCATCAACTAAAACCCATATGGCTGCGTTTCTATCAACGTTAAATCCCACAACCCTAGAATCACCTAAAGAAGGGTACTCGCTTCCGCTAATCGGATCCTTCAAAGCGTAAACCCCATCAAACCCTAAAGAATCTGTAGAAACCTCCTCCCTTGTCTTTCCAGTGCCTGTTTCTATCCTACGTATGACTACAGGATCTGCTTTAGGTATATCTATGTTAGAGTCGTAACCTACAATGTGTTGAGCCTCTAGCTCTTCAAACGTTTCTACTTTTTCTAGCTTAGGATCTCCAGTATGCGAGTTGAAAGAAACCATTGCTTGCTCCTTAAACTCTTCAAAAGCGTCTTTTCTAAAACCTTCATTTTCTAGTCCTGTCATTAACGCATCTATATTTTCTGAGTTCCCGTTAGACCTTGCGTAAGACTTGACTATTTTCCGCAACAGCCTAGGATCACTCGCTTTGAGCTCTAACCAAGCTTGTACGTCTTTTTCGCCATCTGGAAACTTATGTCCTTTGGCGTTTTCTTCGAACCATTCAAACCCTCCTTCAAAAGCAACCTCTTCTAGCCTAGGCATAAATGGGTTTTCGACTCTACCTCTTTGGCTTAAAACTGGCCTGCCCTGCTCGTTAAAATCAAGGTTTCTATTTTGACTTAGCGACAAGTATGAAGCCTCGTAGTCTTCGTTTGACTTAGTGTCTATAAACCCCTCCTTTTCGTATGGATTAAGACCTGCGGCTTTTCTACCAGAATAGCCTGTAAAAGTGCCTTGCTTGGGTCCTCCTTGAGCTGTACCAAAGTTTTGCGACTTGTAAGCTTCGGAAACATCTATAAAGTTAGTTAACTCCTGAGCCATTTGCTGAAACTCAATCATCCCCTCTTTGCTGTCCGTAAAGTCATCTAGATGTTCTGTCATCCACTGCGCCATTTGCTGCGCCTCGGAATAATCACCTCCAAACATAGTAGACTGGTCGGCCAATTCTATCATAGAAGCCATCTCGAAGGCTTTGGCTTCTTTGTCTTCTCTTTTCTTTTCTATGTTACCAAGCTCCTCTCTGAAGCCTTTGAAAAGATCTGGAGGTGCGCCCCCTCCTGGCATTGGGTATTCAATCATTTCGTTCCTCTCATTGCGAACTCACGCATCAACTTGCGGAAGTACGGTGATTGACTTGCTGTTTTCTTCTGTTGCTCTGGGTTTAGGATTGCCTCACCTCCAGTCATCTCCCCTACCTTAGCGCCTTCTTTCATCATGTCGATAGGATTTGTTTCGTGAGAGAACTCACCAGGTGTAAGCATACCTCCTTGCTTAAAGCCCATCTGAAGCTTTTGAAGCGCGGTTAACCCGCCGTACTGACTAGCATCGAACCCGCTGTCGAGCCCACCGTATCCGCTTTGCAATGTATTTCCTGCTCCGCCAAAAGCTCCTGCTCCAAAGGACCCTCCTCCCGTGTCAGGAGCACCTTTCTTGAGCAGGCCCTGACCAAACATACCAAGACCAGCCCCAATAGCATCGCCTAAGGCCATCTTTTGCTGAGCGTCTAAATTCCTGTTGTATTGCTCTGCACCACGCTCTGCCTCGAACTGACTAAGACCTAGTTGCTGCATAGCACGAGTGTTAGCATCATCAACTCTCTGCTGCTGACCAGCAAAGCTCTGAAGGGCGGACTGCTGCCTTCTGGCTGAGTCTGCCTCAATACCCATTCTGTTTTGAGCTGCCGCTCTCTGAGAAGCGCCTAGCCCCCCAAGCAATGCTTTAGCCCCGCCAGACTTTAAGGCTCCAATACTGGAGGCTTCCTGCTCAGCAGCAATCTGTCGCTCCATGTCAGCCGCTGGATCCTGCTTAGACATAGCAAGGTATTCGTTCCAAGCGCTACCCACCCCATATTGAGGCATGTCTTTTTTTAGCTGATCAAACTGAGCTGAAACCTCGTTTGGATCTTGCCTTAATTGTTTGGCCGCTGCCCTAGCCCCAAAGTATTTTGCTGCCGCTGGGCCGAGGGTTGCTATTGCTGTCGCAAGTATTGACATTTTACAAATATAGTTATTATTGACCTAAGGCGTGATGTGTCTTAGAATCAGTTATGTGAGTGTTTATGCAATACAACTCGTGCTGAATGGCAGAGTTGTTCGTTAATTTAATTTTAGCGTAGTGACCGCGCATTGGATCTCCCGATGCGTTAGATAGGGTTTCGGTTATTGTCATAGTGGAGTCGCCACTAAAGCTTGTTGAGCCCGTAAAAGTTATAAGATTTCCAGATAATGCAGTGACAACGGTCTCCGTACTGTTCACAGAAACAGTAGGGCCAATCGGTATAGGGAGCCTGTCCAATCTCGCGGTAGACGTATAGCCCCCGCCGACAGCCGATGTGAGAGAACCTAAATAAATAGTTGAGGTGTTAGACCCTGTAGAGGAAGTGTTTGTGTTTCTAGGCATAGCAGCGTAGTAGCCACCTTCTTTTTCAGACCAAGAAGTTATAGTGCCAGACGTCTGGCCTAAGTCGGTGCTAACAGGACTCATGTCCCATACGTCAGAGTCACCTTCGTAAGACACAGCATTGTAGACCTTTACTCTAGATGGTGAAATCTTAGAAACCACCTCTACTTCTGACGGGTAACTGGTGTTGTAAAAGTTATTTCTTGTTGCGCTGTCGTGCCTCCAAAAAACAGCAGCCTGAGGAGAGGTACCTGTGATGAACTTAGCGCTATACAGCATATTGTTCTGGTTGGCGTATATATCGGGCGTAAAGCTGTACTTGCTCTGCCACACCTTTCTAGAGGCATCGTAACCCACAGTTTCTGGAGTTGTACCTCCAAGTGCCGTCAAATAATAAGTATTGTCCCTTGGGTCATACCCACTAACATATTTTGTGTTGTTAGTAGCAAAAAACGTTCTAAAAAAAGAAGACATATTCTTTTCAGAAATAGGAACGAGCTGCCCACCTGTCAAAACGCAAACTGCCTGCCTAGATTTATCAGCAAAATACACGCTGTTATCTTGTATGAGGACAGATTCAGGATTGTCCCCACACCCGTAGTCCCCCGAAGAGTAGCTAGGTGAGTTTAATACTTTTGTTGATAAAGCTACGTTTCCGCTTCCTTCCGCGTACTGAATTATATTTTTGTTTACGGGAACTAGCGATAGCTTGTTTTCTTGAACAGCTACCAGACTATCGTTATAATTTCCTATATAATTAACAGCCCCAAACTTGGACTCAAGGCTGTCAAAGTTACCGAGTGAAGTATTGAACGAAGACAAGGATAAATTGGCTACATCATCCTCATAAGCGTCGCTATAAGTAAGCCCATTGTATCTTATTACAGTGGCTGCACTTTCGTACTCTACGTGCGACCTTCCTTTGCTCCAATCATTTGAGGAAAAGAAATCACTGATAGAAGAGCTTTCTAGAGTAAGCATCTCGTACCTCCATATATCGGGAGTACCAATGTTATCCCAGTTCGATCCGTAAAAACCCGTCTTGCAGGCCACCGTTCTTAAATGCACATCTCCTTGTGAGACGGTCCTGATACCGCCATGCTGAGTGGAAAACCTGTCGGCGTATGCGTTAGCTCTGTAATGTTCGCCTATCTCATAGAAAACATTATCCGCAACGGTCTTTCTAGGGGTTCGAATCTCGATAACGCACCTTCGTCCCCAAAAGTTGTAACCACTAGAAGTGTCTGATTGAGGGTAGGCTGTATTGGAAATTGAAAACCAATCAAATCCTACGTACTTAAGGTCGTCATTGATTTGATTATTATTGTCGGCGTCAACCTGAACTCCAGAAGTTATAGCTGGATGCTCTAAAACAAGAAAAGTCCCGTGATATTTAGTATTGGTTGGACTGGATCCAGCTATAGGATTGTCGGTAGCCGATAACACCTCAACTCCTACAATGTCAAACTCAACAGGACCATAGTTGTCCGTGTTGTTGTCTTTAGGGTAGGCTATACTGGGTGTCGTGTTAGAGGAAGAATCATAAGAAATAACCCTAAGTTTGTCCCCCTCCGTAAAAGAGTAGTCCCTAAAAGAACTTTTTTCAGACTGATAACGATCAAGAGTTTTTAAAGAAACATAAACCCTTCTATTGTTTGCTAGTTTAGCGCCACTGCTGTCTACAGCAAAATAACCCCCTCCAGTAGTATACGATAAAAAGCTTGAAAAGCTAGAAGCTCCAGGGTATACAAACTGATATGATGCAGCCCAAGGGGGTGGTTCGCTAGTAAAAGTGACCTCAACGGAGGCAGCTCCGTTTTCAGACCCATCAGAATTCCTCTCGTAAAAAGGCTTTACATAGAAAGACCCTAGCTTGTTTACGAATCCCGATCTGTTATGCTTGTCGTAATAAACAACTCCTAATTGATGTGTGGACCCAGCTTTAAAAGAGTTAAGCGTTGTGCTAGCAGAAGAAAAAGCAGTTTGACCCGATATATAAGCAGAAGTATTTGTATAAACGTAAGTAAGGTCGCTTTGTTCATCCGACTGACCGTCTTGATCGTCAGACCAAGTTTGTACCAAATAAGTAGTTGATCCTATATCTGTTATATTGGAAAGAGAAGCAAAAGTAATATAAGGTTTGATGATAAAATCACCGTCATTGTCTGTGTCTGCGGCAACATCATCAAAAGCAAAATTTACTGTTAACGTTCCGTCTAAAGTAAAAGGGCTACCTACGGTATGTACACTTCCGCTTTCGGTTGCTATTACACCAGGCATATTGGAAACCGTCATTTCTTTAGAAGCGTAAACCCCATCTTGAAGTTTCTCAACAAACATGTCAGCAAGGCCTGCGACAGTCGTATCTGCTTCGTTTGTAATATCCAGAATAACCTCAGGCTTTACTGTCGCCGCTGAGAGCTCTATAGTCTGACCGCTGACAACGCTGCTACCATAACCAAACTTAACGGTAAAAGGATCTCCGTTTGCGTCGAGAAAAGTTAAAATAAGCGCACCATCGGAATCACCATAGAAACTCCCCACAGGGTCGTACTTAAAAGACAGTCTAGTCTGAGACCCAGCAGGAACCACAGAAGATTCGTCATTGTTTCCCGCCCACGTAAAATCGCTGCTTGTAAGGTCGATTTCTATATCACCATGAGCAAAAGTAGCTACGTGCTTTATAGTGTTAGCGCCTGTTGTATCTCCAAAACTTCCCGCAGAGTCGGCGGGAATATTTCCATATTTTACATTAAGAGTAGCCGAAGCTGCTGTATTTTCATACCCCTCCGTATAATTAGAATAGATAAGCCTATTGCCTGCTACTGCTTGCCCCACAGCCTTCTGAGGTACATTATCGTACATCTTATTAACCGTTGTTGTAGGAACAGCAGGGTAAACCCCTTCGTTGTAAAACCTATAACGTTGAGTAGCGGAATTAAAAATAACAGTATCGCTAACGTCGTATATATCCCTAGTTATATTGGCGAAAGGAGAAAACTCATCGACCACAAAAAAAGAGCCTGTGTTACCTGCCCTAGCTATAAGACGTATTCTGTCTACACCTGAAATATGATCTGCGTCAGAAGTCACTGGGCTCCAGTTTAATTTTACCGAACAGACATTTTCAAAATATTGTAAAGTAGCGTTACTCTCAGAACCTTGAAGAGCTATGGATTTTGAATAAAAAAGTTTAGAATAAGGAGAGATAGCAGACTCCTCTCCGTCCGTATAGACAAGTTGAGTGGCGAATTGAAAAGAATCGCTAAGAAAGTTGTTTATATCTAGATTAGCGTCCGTCTCAAAATGTGCTGTAGGGGGGCTGTTAGGCGCCGCCTTAATAGAACTTAAAGCAAAATCGAGATTAGGGTTTGACATGTTGGTGAAATCGCCAGATATCGCCCTATCTACGTTTATTTTTCTTGGTGGGTTTAAACCATCAGTAAAGTAAATAACGCTTTGTAGGTTGCCGTCCTGCTGAAAAGCTGCGTTTACGACGTCAGCTTTTATAAAGCCAAGGTGATCAAAACTTAACCAGGGATTTTTAAAAACTATCCGATAACTGTTCGCGGCTAATCCCTCGTTGGCTGTAGACTTAGTATTGTACTGATAAATAGCGTCTTGCGAAGAACCTGAATTGTCAGCCACAAAGAAATAAATAAAACCTCTCTGAGGATCAGACACCTGTCCTATAACTGTAACGTCATCGCTAGCTGTTAACTCAGAACCCGATACTGCCAATGCGTTCGAAGTTCCTTTTACGTTCTTAATAACGCCTTCACTCCCGTCCCCGTCTTCAGATATAGAGACGTTAAGAGCATGCGTCATGGCACCCTCTTTCAGCAAACGCTCGTCCTTATCGCTGACAAGGAAGCGTGGTATCATTTTATCAATCGCCATTAGAACTTAGGTGACTGTTTGAAATTCTTTCTAATCGTCTTCAATGCCTCCTCTTTAGTAAAGGACTTAATACGCCCGTTGGCCTTTCTACGCTCGTTGTAGTATTCCTGACGAGCTCTAGCCTTCTCGTTGGCTGGCACAGAAGCCTTACGCTCAATGATCTTGTAATACATGTATGATCTTAGAGCCTCCTCAAGATATAGGTGAACTGAGGGGTTCTTAGAGCGTCCCTCGTCAGCCACATATTCAATCACAACCTCCGATACGTTGGAGATAGGACTGATCTCAATTCTGTTCTGGTCTAAATTGACCCTGAATTCACCTCTGTATCTGCCGCCTCCAGATCCGTAGATAGCGTTCTGATTACCGTAGTAGTAGTCCCTGAATACCGTTGAGTTAAAGCTAGTGGAGGTATCGCCACCAGTAGTGGCCGTTTTAGCGTCTGCTCTGTCAAACACTCCATCTCCGTCACTATCATGTGCGTCGGAGGAAGTACTTGCCTTTACTCCAGACGAATCAGCGTATGACTGAGAGTAGTTTATGTTTTTGTTTTCGCCAAGAACATACACTAAGTTATCCGAGCCAACAACGCCTACCTTGCTCCAATCCACAAAATCGTCTGGGAGTTCTACAGTATTGTTTGCGCTGTTAATAGCTAGTACTAAAGAGCGAATTTTCTTAGACATATCAAAGCCCATCTCACGAATGCCTCGCAAAGCATGAGTTCTGATTTGAGTGTCGGAAGCGCTTCCAGCGTAATCATCATCAGCTAGTGTTATGATGAAGTCGTTTATTATCTGGTCTAAGGGTACAGTATTTCTAGCCATTAGTATGTCTCAGCTTGTTTTCTGGCCTGCATCTCCTGACCAGTATAATTAACTATATCCTTATCCCTTAAGTTGATGCCGATCATCCTTCCTATTTCGTAAACTAAATCTGAGGTGTAATGCTCTGGAAGCTCAAAGTTCCTTAAGGTACCAGTCGTGGCATAGAGAGGTAAAGAAGCAACTCTAGCTCCAGTGGTCGCATTCCTGCTTTCTGGGTACTTATAGTACCGAACCTCCACCTTATTAATACTCGTTGGGAAAACATGAACGCTTTCAGAAACAAGCGCTACAGGGAAATCTTCTGTAGGAGCGCTTAAGTTACTGACAAGGATTCTTTCAATCTTCTCTTCGTCGTAACAGAGCTCAATAGGTTTCTTGGTTGACTGATCCAGTAGTATGCTCCCAGCGGTAGATAAACTTATAATTCGAGCCAAATCATCTGGCTTTAAAAAAGCCCCAGACGTTTTCGTTACTGTAGATTTTGTAGAAAAGAACGCTAGGTCTTCCTCAATTCGCTTAATACGAGATTTATCTCGCATGGGATTAAAGCCAGAACGAGACAGCCTTTTAGCGTCTTTTAGCTCATCGAATAAACCATTAAATATATTTAGCTGAGCAATATTAGCAAACTGATTAAATTCAGTATCCGTGATAAAACCCTGCTGATTTTTGTTGGTCAGATCCTTCAGGGTGTCATGCACTACCGTTATGCTAGCTCCATGTGCTTGTGCCATGAAGCAAATATACGAAAAAGAAAAGGCCCCCAAAAAAGGGAGCCTCTCCTGTCCATATATAGATACGTTTAGTCCAACTGTCTCTCGATCTCGGCTACGACGGGGGCAGCAGCCTCGGTCAAGCAGTAACGAACAAAAACGTCAACAGGATCCTGTCCAGCAGGCACCGATACAATATGCTTGTTAGTGTCAAACCACTTAATGCCATCGTTGTCTGCTTTTATAATTTGATAAGAAATTGCTTGTCTAATCTTAGACTTCATAGCCACTACTGGGTTATCGAACGACTCGATGAATACCTTCGGTGACTTCTTAGCCTTGAGGAGCAGGTCATGCTTTACCTCAGAGGTAGGGCGGTCAATGTCCATCCCATACGCCAAGGCTACAGCTAGAAGCTCATCAAGCTCCTTAGTTCTAAGCATAGTAATAGCATCGTTTACGAGGAACTCGTTGTCGATATCTACCTCCACCTTCTTTAGGTTGTCTACTAGCTCGAATAGGCTACCTCCGTTGGCTTTGTTCTCAGGATGGATCTCAAGGAAGCTCTTGAGGTTAGGCTGTCGTTCGTTTACGAATAGTCTGCCCATACGGAAGATAACTGGGGTCTTTACGGACCGATCAGCTTGTTCATCTTTCCAGATAGAGTTTTCATTCTCGCAATAGCGAATCTCTCGCACCATACCTGTTTCTTCGTCGTACACAGTGATGCCGCTCTGCATAAGCATCATTACAGCACCGC
>Ga0209535_1000328_pt1 | contig 33012 bp, 61 predicted proteins | sample LinPmetageLP28_FD_184041 | JGI IMG/M metagenome (GOLD analysis project Ga0209535, IMG submission 184041) | Marine viral communities from the Pacific Ocean - LP-28 (SPAdes) (version 2) | ecosystem: Environmental > Aquatic > Marine > Oceanic | place: Pacific Ocean | collected 2009-08-22
GTTTCATTTCCACTAATATCAAAGTCAACACCAGCATGTTTTCTGCCATCAGGTCTGTTGGAACCATATTGTTGTCCGGCAACAGTATTTGTTGGTGGTAGTGATGGTAATGAACTTTGAGGTTTAGGTACTACTTGTGTAGTAGGTGACTTTTTAAGTGCTTCTTCTGCTGCAGGAAGATCATCTGGAAATGTTTGAATTCCTCCTAATTTGGCAGATCCACTCATAAGTAATTCTTGGAATGATTTTATTCTTTCCTTTTCTTTCTCTTTATCATCATCAGTTTTTGGTTTTGAAATTTTTCTATCTCTCCCTCTAATAGTATCATAAAGAGAAAGTGTTATGACACCACCAAGCATGGAACCAAGTGCTCCACCAATAAAAGTACCAAGACCAGGAACAATTGATCCAGCAATACCACCAAGCCATCCACCAAGTCCAGCACCAACAGCAGATACTAAAGCACGATCAACTGGTTCACCGAGTGCTAAAGAAATGCCAAAATCAAGTAACGCACCAAAAATTCCAGGACCAACTCTTCGTAGTCCACCAAATTTAAATTTAGAAATTCCTTTTGCAACTTCTTGTCTTGGAGTAATTCTAATTGGACTGACTCTAGTTTGAGCAATACCTCTCCTGACCGTATTTGTTGCTGTAGATCTACTATATTTTCCACCCAAATTATTAACAGACTCAGAACCAAATCTTTCTATCGCTTTTTTTCTACCAAATCTATCTACATATCGTTTCATTACATCTCTTTGGCCTTTGCGCTGCTGATAAGACATATCAGTAGTACTTTTGCCATCAAAAGTAAGTTTTTCTTGCCTTTCTAATCTATCAATTCTTCGCCCAGATAATTTATCTCCAGTGGCGAAAGTCTCACCTTTTACTCTACCCTTACGATAATTTATACCTCCTACGCCATCAACACGGGAAATTCCAAATCTCGACGCTCTACCAGGTCTTCTTGAACCACCTCTACCAGCAGTTCTGCGTAATCCACCTAACAACCCAGATCCAACTCCACGTCCACGTCCACGTCCAAGTCCAAGTCCACCTGATCCAATAGCAGCAATGCCAAGGAAGATTGCAGTATTTAAAGCAGCATTTAAAAGACCAGAAAATTTACTAAATTGTTGGGAAATATCTGATGGTATAATACGATCGAGTTGTTCTTTAATACCATCATATACTCTATAACCCCTATCAATAAAATTAACTATATTGACAAGGAAGTTTCCAGCAAAGTCCGCTAAGAACTGCATTGCTGGAGCCAAAATTTTGCCAAGTTCCAATAATCTTGGAACTAATGGTAAGAACTTATTGACAGCAAATCCAAGTAAACTATAAAGCAAAAATCTCTTAATAGAATCTAAAAACCCAGTTCTTGGTAAAACTAATTTTGGAAGTCCTGAACCAAAGTTAAATGTAGTTTTTTCAGATTCTTTTTCTCTTTGTGCTCTTCTTTCTCTTTCTTCTTCAATTCGTTTCTTTCTATTCTTATTTTTAGTAAATTTATTTTTAATAGAAAATAATTTAGAAACTTCAATAATCTTCGTCTTTAACTGAAATGTCTGAGCTCTTAATTTACTTTTCTGCGGTGTATTCTCTTCTGGTTCTACCTTTGCATAAGTTTTGGCAGTTATATTAGAAACAGGTATTAATATATTTGGAGATACGGTGCCAACTGAACCTCCTGCTGGAACTGCTGATGGTAATAATTTTTCAGGATTTATTCTTTTCATATCAATTCATCCCCTCTATTCCATAAACAGCAAAGTTTAAGTATCTACTAGAGTTTGGCTGTGATGCAGAGAAACTAGGAATACTCATATTAGATGCTGGTGCCATCATTTGATTTTCAGCACCACGCACAATTTCTGGCAACATTGTTACATTTGGTCTCATTGACCTTTCAGGAGGTCCTGGAGGTGCTTTCATTTGTTGTGAAACAATTTTTGGATTCTTATAAGTTACTCTTGGACCACCAGTTCGTGCCTGTGATTTTGATGATGCAGTAGAAGCGACTGCTTTCATTAAAGATGGACCAAACTCTGTAGAAGGTTTAATGTATCTAGAACTTGTTCTAGAACCACTAAGACCACCAGGACTACTCTTAGATGTAGAAGAACCACTAAGACCACCAGGACTACTCTTAGATGTAGAAGAACCACTAAGACCACCAGGACTACTCTTAGATGTAGAAGAACCACTAAGACCACCAGGACTACTCATCATTCCAGAAGAACCACTAAGACCACCAGGACTACTCATCATTGTAGAAGAACCACTAAGACCACCAGGACTACTCATTGATGTCATTAAACCTTGAAGGCCTCCAACAATTCCACCATTATTAGCAAATTGAATTCCTTTACTAAAGTTTGGAATATTTGTTCCACCAATAGACTCATTTATCTTCATAAAGAATCTTGGACCATAAGTATCCACTGCTCTTTTAGTCATAACAAATTCGCCAGGTTGTAGTGCAACCAATTGAGTATCAAGTCCAGCACCTTTAATTTTTACTCCGGTTTGAGGAGTAATGGTTCTTTCTGATAATTCTTTTCCTAATATTTTTCCACCATTAGCACGCCCTTCTATTGGTTCATTCTTCTCTGAAGCACCAGGTAATATTGTTCTTGTGAATGTATCAAGGATATTAAAAGGTTTTGATAGTTCAGATGCTTGTTCTTGAGGAGTAGCAGCTGCCTTACCTTTTTCTTCTATTATATCTTCAGACGCCTCACCACTTCTCCTTACAAGTGCTGTTGTAGCAGCAGCAATCCCAGCAGCTGCAGCAATTTTTGGATTTTTTATTGCCAGTCTTGCAAGAGCAGGAGTAAATCTAATAAGTGTTCCAAGAATTCCTCTTATAAAACCACCAAAAGGAGTAAAGAATAATAGAAGTCCACCCGCTATTGCAGGCCAAAAGTCTTTTAGGAACCTAAACATTGAATCAACTTTTTCCTTGTTAGCAGGATCTGCCAACCAGTTAATAAGTTTAGGTACTGCCCCACTCAAAAGTCCAAAGAACAAGAATCTAAAGATTTTATCAAGTATTCCTCTAAGTGGAGAAACTAATTTAGTAACAACCGATGATACTTTCTTTTGTGCTGTTTCTAATAATTTTTCCCTTGAAATTCTTCTATTTTTTATTGTATTTCTTCTGTCTATTTCTGTCTGACGCTTTTCTTCTTTATTGTCTGCTCTTATTTCTCCAAGTAACTTATCAAGTGCTTCTTGCACTCCATTTAAGTCCTCAGATACTTTTTCAATTGAAGGATTTTTGGGTATGACAGCATTACTTGTTAGGTAAAACTTTTCTTTTGAAACACGTATTGGAGATGTTCCAAACCCACCAGATATTTGTACCCTCTTTGATTTTAATCTAAATCTGCCAACCTTACCTTTTACTCTTCTAAATTCATCTTGCAAGAGCATTTGCTCCTCTCTTGCAAGAGATCCACCACCCATACTAACTTGTACCAACTTCTCTTTCAATAAAGTAAGATAAGTTGAGTAATCAATGTCAAATATTTGACTTAAACCCAATAGTCTTACAACTCTTTCATCAATATACTCATCAACTAAATCAGATCCCCTGGTTCCTTGATACAAAGCAAGATCAGAGCGTTCCTTTTGGCCCTCTGCTCTTATATCTGCTAGTAGTTCGTCTAATTGTTCAGGACCCATTTTGCTGCTGCTTAAGTTTTTCTTCTTCTAAATGATTTTTCAACATAGCAACGTAAATATCACGTTCCCAAGGCATCATATTTTCAATCTCTGTTAATGAATATTTATGATACTGCATCAAAGAAAAATTGAGCGTATAGTATGTTTCAAGGTCCATATGAACCAGGGCTATCCGAAAAAACTAGCAAGTCCCTCCAATACAACAGTACTTTCAACTCCTGTTGTAGGATTCTTTACCTTAATTTCGTGAGACAACTTGGGCATTGTCTCAAAGAATTTTTCAATTTGTTTAAACTGCTTTGAATTCATTTGTTCCAAGAAGTCAGTAATTTCTTTCTTGGTTACATCAGCACTAGACCAAACTTCTTCTTCATTATAAATCTTATCAATACAAGATGAAATCAGTTCAAAGGATTGGTCCATCACACTGTTTTCAGAAAAATCAAAGTTAGTCTTAATAAATTGATCCAATGATGGATATTTCATTTCCATCACCAAGTCATCATCAAGTTTAATAGTATTCGTATGTTCTGAACTATTTTGAACTTGAATATCATCAACATTCAATGTTACAGGAACGCTAGTGACTTCATCATCAGGGCAAATAACATTTACTTCAATCTCTTCCCCAACAGACTTACCACGAATGTTGAGAAACAAATATTCAATATCAAAAGTAGGAAGTGTTTCTACTTTAATTCCTCTGGTTTGAATACAGTTTTTAATAACTGTCTTCATTGCTGTAGTAATATCCTTTGCGTTTTCGCTCTCTAGTGCTAATACTAGAAGTTTTTCTTCTCTAACTAAAAAAGGTCTATATTGAACTTTCTTTCTAGTGGATGGCAAATTCAACTCATAAGTTGGTGTTGAAATCTTTGGTAATGGCATAATATCCTATAGAGTATTTCAGTATGATTATTTATTAACTAGTTTGAGGTGTTGTATCCAGGAAAGCATCTATTAATGGCACTCGTCCTTGACCACGAGGAAGAAGACCGGTGGCAGGTCCTACTTTAGTTCCCGGAATTCCTGGATCACGGGTTTCTTGAGTAACTCTCAGAGCACGGTTTGCCATATTTTCTTGTCTAATAGTATATCTAGTGTATGCAAAATTAACCGTACATTTTAAGAGTTGAGATGCCTCATAACTAATTGGCATTGTAACAATACTAAGAGGAAATGCTTTAATAAATTTATATTGCAATGCTTTAGTAGAAATGTCATCTGCATAATCTTTTTCAAACTTTGTAATGTATAAATTATCAGTTTGATATTGTTCGGGATATCTTACTCTATAAAAGTAATTTTCATCCTCTATACCAGGTCTACCACCTGAACTGGCAAATTGCTCTCCAACAATATATGACATCCAGTTTTCAAAAATTTTAATAATAGTATAATCATGATCTACCATAAAAGTAAAACTAGCTACTTGATCATATGCTCTACGATATACATGTTTTTCACTCACTCCACTGAAATCATTGGTTATATCATGTGTCATCAATGAAGAACCAGGAAGTGCTGCTTCAGAACAAGAGATTTCTATAAGATCTTGGTTTTGATAATTAAAAGGAGTTTTTTTCTCTGCAGTCCAATTTCTAACTGGAATGGGAAGATCAAACTTACAAGCATACTGAGACGTAAGAGAGGGTCTAAGTAACTTACTCTTAATATCACTCAGTTTTCTTCTACGATTACTAGGACCACCATCAGAATTCCTTGGAGTATCCGCAGTATTTTGTCTAGCAGGAACTGGAGAACCTGCAGGTGTTCTATTACTCAATGAACCGTTGTCTTCTGCAGGCATCTATAAATACTATTTGACCCGATATATTATGTATAATGGCAAAAAGCATAAAAAGTCGTTATAAACCCGAATATCCAAGAAAATACAAAGGTGACCCTAATAATATCATATGTCGTAGTTCTTGGGAAAGAAAATTTTGTCGGTGGTGTGATCTGAATGAGAATATTTTAGAATGGGGTAGTGAAGAATTTTGCGTTCCATATCGTTCTCCTATTGATAAAAGAGTTCATCGTTACTTTCCAGACTTTATTATTAAAGTAAAAGAGCAGACTGGTGAAATAAAACGTTATGTTATTGAAGTGAAACCTAAGAAACAAACACGACCACCAGTTCAAACAACTAAAAAAAGAACAAAAACATATATCAACGAAGTGAAAACATATGCTGTCAATGAAGCAAAGTGGAAAGCAGCAGACGAGTGGTGTAAAGATAGATTATTAGAGTTCAAAATTATTACAGAAGACCAACTAGGTATCAAGTAATGGCAGAGGGTTTCGGTAAGGACATACAAACTTCTTCTAGCAAAGTGTCTCAACTCAGAAAAGCACTTGCAATTGAAGGTGTCGAAGATGCTGACCTTATAATGATGAATATTCTACAGATATTCAACGAAACTGACTTAATACCTGATGCTGGTAAGTTTTATACCTTTGTATATCAAGCAAAGACTCCAAAGTTAGAGTATGACGAACATCCTTTAGTTGCAGTAACTGAAATCTTTAGATGGGGGTTCAAAGGATATAACTATCATTGGCGTCAAATAAGACAATATACTTGGGCAGAAGTTGTGGGTTCTCTACACATTGTAAGAGAAAACGAAGTGAGATACTTAAGTTCTTTACCTTATGGAAAAAAGAGGATAAATAACTAAAAATGTATGTCTGATGGCGGATAAAACTGTTAATTCTGGTAACTTTAGTTTACAAATAGACAACCTGAAGATTGAGGGTTTACGCTCACAAGCAGTATATAATGTAGACCCACAAGGTGTTGTAGATGGAGCGCAAGTAAATTTAACGAAAGAAATAACTAAACAAGAATTTGATAAACTGCCAGAAAATTCAAGAACTACTGAAACTTTAACATCAACGACTGGATCCAGTCTTGGAGGAATTCCTAGAACAAAATTTTATGCAATACTTGCAACTAAGAATGAAGATGAAAGAACTTATACTCCCAATAAGGAAGCATTGGATGTTACACCTTTAGCAAAAGGTGATACAAGTCCTAGTGAACAAGATAAAGCACTCTTCAATAAAGAAGTTGCAAAATTCAACAATAAAGGTGAAGGACAATTTCTCAATGTTAATAGAAATGCTCAGATAACAATTAACAAAAAAGAAGACTTTAAGGACAATGACAAGAGAAATAGAACTGGTTTAGCAGGAAATACTGCTCAACCACTTGCCGAACCACCGCCAGTGGTACAAGTAAATCCATTCGCTGTTAAAACCAACCTAAGAAACTTTGGCAATTCAAGATATCCAGATAAAATAAGCGATCAACAAGATCGAATTTTATTTACAATGTATGAATATGGCGTGAAATCGGGGGCATTAAATGGAGAAGTGATTAATACTCAAAATCAGAAAATAATAACTGGATTTGGTACAAGAGAATTTAAAAAACCACTAGGAACTGTAACACTTCCTTTACAAAGTCAAATAACAGATTCAAACAGAGTTGAATGGGGTGCAGGAGATCTAAATCCTATTCAAGCAACTCTTGCAACTTCTTTAATGAGCTCGGATATTAGCGATATTGGGAAGTCGTTTTCCGGGTTGGAAGGAAAAGTTAAACAAGCATTTAAAGCAGCAGAGGGTGATCTTGCTACAGCAGCACAACTTTATCTTATTGGACAAGCAATTGGTAATAATAGTCTCTTATCAAGGGTATCTGGAGGAATTTTAAATCCAAACGTTGAATTACTATTTCGTGGACCTACATTAAGACCTTTCAATTTCCGGTTCTATCTTTCTCCAAGAAGTAAAAATGAAGCAATACAAGTTAAAAAAATAATTAGGTTTTTTAAAGAGGGAATGGCAGTACAAGAGACTAAGACAGATATTTTTTTAAAAGCACCGAACGCATTTGAAATTAAATATATGCGTGGTGTTAAAACTGATCATCCAGGTTTAAATAAAATAAAAAAATGTGCATTGGTATCATGTAATGTTGATTATACACCTGACAATTCTTATATGTCCTTTGAAGAAGATGGCACTATGACTGCATATGCAATCACAATGCAGTTCCAAGAACTAGAACCAATTACAAGTTCTGATTATAGTAATGATACCACCGAAATAGGTTACTAAAATGGCAAGTTACTTCAGACAAGTTCCAAATTTTGAATACGTCAACAGACGAGCAGATAATAAAACAATATCTGATTACGTTGCTGTCAAAAATTTATTTAAACGTGGAAAACTTCGTGTAGACATCTTTGAAAATCTAATTTTCTTCACCAAATATTCAATCATTGGTGATGAAAGACCAGATAATATTGCTTTTAAATTCTATGATGATTCTACCTTAGATTGGGTTGTTTTACTTTCTAATAATATTCTAAATCTTCAATCAGAATGGCCAACACCACAACTGGTATTTGATCAATTGATGCTTGATAAGTATAGCACTTACGATAATTTATACAACGGAGTTCATCATTACGAAGTGAGTGAAGATGTTAAAAATACAGCAGGAACAGTTCTATTAAAGAAAGGAACTAGACTTCCAAAAAATTGGAATACCAATGGCAATTTCATTAAATTCAACAATAGTAAGATTAGTCAAATATTCTCTGGTAATGGTGTAATTCCATCAACTAAAGTGACAGTAACACCTAAAGTTGGTATTTTAAATCTCAAAGTTGGTAATGAAGTAGTCATTGAAAACGTTTCTGAGAACGAATACAATGGAAGATTTGTTGTCACTAGTGTAGTTGCTGGTAGTAATGACAATATTGCTAGAGCATTTACATACGAATTAGCATCAACATCAACAATAGCAAATCCAACATTGAGTTCCAATAATTCAGAAGAAGTTCTGTTTAAGTCAGAAACTAGTGGCAATTCTTATTATTTTGAATACTACGATGATTCATTAGGTTATTACCAGATTATCCCAACAAGTTCTTTCATCAGAGAAGTAACAAATTACCAACATGAAGAAAGACTTGAAGACGATAAGAGAAATATCTATATTCTAAAACCAACATACTTGAATGTAATATTTAATGACATTGAAGAAATTATGCCATACAAAAAAGGTGGAGATCAATACCTGACCCCCACCCTGAAAAAAGGCGATAATATTAGATTATACGAATAATCATTCTTCAGCCAGACGTTGGAAGTAAGACAGTGCATCATCTTCTTCAGAAGAATTAGAGGAAGCGATATCAGAACCAGAACTAAGGGTGTTCAGTTCATTCTTCAGATCATTCGGAAGTTCAGACTTACTACGTTGATAAGACTGCTCTAGTTCTTGCATTACGTTCTCTTCACGAGTAGGAGTGCTTTGCTCAAAACTAGAATACTGTTCTTCTTGTTCACGAACAGTAGGTGGAGCAGACTTCTGACCCAGGACATACTTCAGACGCTTGTTCAGATCATCATAAGACTTGAACTGGTCTTCAGTAACAAGAGCATTCAGAGAATACTCTTTCTTCCAAAGAGATTCCAATGCATCATCATCGTCCAGGAGAGGTTTGACACGATCAAACTCAGAAGAGTCATAGTTCCAGTATCCTGCAACTTTCTTCAGTTTCAGTTTGAAGTTAGCACCACTCCAGAAATCAAAGGGATTGATAGGTTCTTCATCTTCAAACTCAGGTTGCATAGCAGCAAGAATCTTGTCAAAGATTTTCTTACCAAACTTATACAAGAAGACACGACCTTCGTTCTCAGGATGAGCAGGGTCACGCACAACATAGATGTTTGCGTAATAAGACAGTTTACGTTTTTGCTTACGAACAGTCTCTTTATCTGCATCAATGCCACTATTCCACAGTTCTCTGTTGTGTTCAGAAACAGGGTCTTTCTGACCCAGAGTGGTCAGAGAGTTCTCAATATACCAACCACCAGATCCTTGGAAGGCATGGGAATACATCTTGACCCAAGGAAGGTCTTCACTATCAGGTGCAGGCAGGAAACGAATGACTGCATATCCATTGCCAGTCTTGTCCATTTCAGGTTTCCAGAAACGCTCATCAGCGCCTCCACCGCCATTGTTATTCATCTTTTCAACTTGCTTGACCAGTTTGTCGGTCAGAGAACCAAGTTGAGACTGCTTTTTAAGATTTGCAAAAGTCATTTGGATTATCTCGGTTTATTTGGATTTGGTTTGTTTGGACTTCGTTATTCTACAGGTCCGTACCTGTCTTGTCAATCTGTTCGCGCATAGTTTCCAGAAGAGTGGACATATTTTTAAAAATGACGTTCATATCAATGTCAGGGGGTAACCCCATCATAGCAGCAGAATCGCACATTCTTTTTTTCATTTCTTTTGCTTCTGGGTCATCAGAGAGACTCATACGGGTGTAGAGAATTTTTTGCCTATTCAGCAAACGCTCCAACATCCCAACATGATGTATTTGCTCTTCCTTGTTCATACGAGAAAAATCAAATACACTTTTGTAAACTTCCTCTTGGAGTTCGGAAATTTCAGTCATCTCTGCGCGGACAACTTCTGAATCAAAAAAACTCATCTTTCCCCTAAAACTACTTGCTTAAGAATTTTCTTAAAACGAAATACATCGGTATTTAGAAAAGGACCATATTTGGACATTTTCATAGATATCAACTGCCATACTGGATCATCTAATTTCTTGTCAAATTTTCGTTTATATCCAAGAATTCTATCTAATATAATCATTGTTTCCAAAGATATATTACCTCGAAGATGCATCTTTAATATCATAGGATGCCTAGAACCCTCTATATGAAATAAAGAGTCAAAGTTTACATCAGCAAAAACTGATTCTACTTCTCCCTTAAAAATATAAGAAAGTGACTGAATTTTCTTCTGCCATTCTCTATAGTTACCTTCACCATTCCTAATAATCTCACCAATCCACAACGTCTGTGGGTCGCTACAGGTAATGAAATTAGAAACGAAAAATTGCTCTACTTCTTTTTCTGTTTTTTGTCTTGATACTTTCTCAAACCAAAATCTATCCTTACGTTTGTAAAATGATTGGAGACTTGCTCTGGTTTTTTTGTTGTACTTATGATAATCATATGTACTCTTAGTGAAGTGATTCTTTAGAGCAAGATACGTTTTATAAGCTTCAAAAGGTGCCATTATAAAAAGGTAATCGCGTAAAATTTTTGCCGGATTTTTTTTCGACCAAAAATGAATTAAAAGATCAATTTTGCTCTGGAAGTTCGCTTAAGAAAGTTTAACTCCATTGCCTGATACTTAATCTTTTCCTTCAATGGCTTTGATATTAGTTTTGGTACGGAGTCTAATTCAATATTATTTTGCTCGCAGAAGTGAACTATTGCATCAATATAATTCATATTAGAATTATCACGAACAAGTTCTTCTATCTCTTGTGCAAAGCGAGACTTGCAAAAGAATTTACTTTCCAATACCTTTTCTAATTCATTCTCCATAGTGCCCAGAACTGTAATGTGCAAATTCTTATACTCAAGTCTCATAATATTATACAAATAATTTATCTTAATGTCAAGAATATTGTTTTAACTTATCATCTACAAACTTCTTGATATATTGCGTAAGCAACTTAATATATTTTGCCTTATCATACTCTTCATAAACCTCTACCTCACCATTCTCACATGCCATAATAATCACAAACTTTTTGACAGGGATACCAGTCAATTCATGAAGCATACATGCGTATGCACAGCACTGAACAAAATAACCATCAATCCATTCGCGGGGTTTAGGTTGCTTTGAAGTTTTGAAATCAATGATTGAAAGTTCTCCATCGAATTCAGCGATACAGTCAACCGTACCCGCAATACCTAAGTATTGACTGAAAAGAGAACCTTCTAATACATGAATATTATTTATACGATTCAGAGTAGGTTTAGCAATCTTGAACAAATGCTCTGAAATAGGTTGTACTGTGGGCAGTTCTTCGTTCTTCAGATAATACTCAGTAAGAGTATGCATATCTGTACCACGACTTGTTGCTTTACGAGTGATATTATTGGCTTTTTCTTCACCAATTCTCTTACGCCATGCAGCAAACTTTGCTTTATTAAAATGAGAAGTGACTGAAGTGATAGAAACTAACTTCTTCAGTCCATTTTCTCCTGGAACTTTATAATAACGAACTCCGTCAATGGTTTCGCGATCCAATGAAGGAATATTCAAATCAATATGGTTAAACATCAAAGACCTAATTCATTTTTTGCAACGAGGTATTCTTTACAGAGACCTGAACGGACAATATCTTCAAGACCAAATTCAACAATATCAAATGATGGCATTGCTCTTAAGATTCTCATAAAGTCAGCGATACCATTCTTTTCATTCTGTTTAGTAAGGTCAGACTGAGTGGCATCACCGCAGAACATAATCTTAGTGTTCTCACCTACACGAGTAATAATACTATCAAGTTCGTGGAAATTCAAGTTTTGAAACTCATCAACGATAATGACTGCATTATCAAGTGTAGTACCACGAATGAAAGAAGTAGACCAGAAACTAATCGTTCCTTGAGTCTTCAAGTTGCCATAGAGCATTTCAAATGCACTATCGTCTGGCATTTCAAACATATACTTTACCATATTCTTATATGGAATCTGGTAAAGAGAAGACTTATCCTCATGATCACCAGGCAGGAAACCAATCTCACGAGTCGCTACAAGTGACCTAACGATGTAAATCTTCTCATAGTGACTACGATCACTCAGAACGTCTTTGAGAGCGTTATAGAGGGTGATAAAGGTCTTTCCTGTTCCAGCTGCACCATACGCAACTAAGTTTTGATCCAGTTTATAACAACGAAAAAGTTCTTCTTGATTTTTCGTAAGAGGTTCAATCTTTTTTATATAATCAAGATTGATTGGTTTTTTTCTTTTCATATGTTTGTTGCTCATCCCAAACGGTACTGGATTGTCTACTTTTTTACGTGGCATATAATCAGGTAATAGGCTTTACATTTGCTCCTGGCATCTTAGATGCTCTGGTTAGAACTTCGTTCCAACCAGGTTTTTGTTTGACAAGCTTGTTAACCCAATCTCCAACCTCTCCAACGTTCATTTGTGTTGGAAGAAGTGGTTTGAGAAGTGGATTCTCTTTTAGATATGGATCTTTCTCTGCCATATACATCCACTTCTCAAATATTTCACCCGTTTCCATATTCTCAAATCTGTAAGTCGGCATAGTTTAAATGAGTGTCATGTCAATATTTAGGAAACCCATTCGAGAGCAGTAGCAACAGTAGGAAACTGTTCACAGAAGATTTCTTTAGCAGAGTTTGCAATATCCATATGCTCTTTCTGAGTTCCATTAGCAGAACGCAGATCTATATAATGCATCCATGACCGAATTGATCCCGTCATGTAAATTTTAGTGGGTACGGCGAGGGGAAGCACAAAACGAGCACATTCCTTTGCCACACCACGCTCTAACATTTGTTTATAGAGTGCCATAGAAGAATCAAACAAAGTTTGCATCTGCAACTCAAGATTTTGTACTTCAAACGCATCAAGATTATCAATAGAATTCTGTCTATTCTTTATATCTTGACGCCTCAATTCGGGGAGAGGAATTTTATCACTAAGCAAAGATGAATCTGCATAACGTTGTGAAAATTCTTGGAATGTAAACGAGCGATGACGCAACACTTGAGCTGCGATTCCTCTGGTGGTAGAAATTTCCAGTGTCATAAATGCTTGCTCAAAGATAGACCAATGCTGATGCTTGATACAATACTTCAACAGTCCATCAAACTTTTCGTTATCTTGGTTCTTTGGGTTACTTACTCTCGCACAATATGCCATATGCTTTTCTGCATCAGGCGTCACAGAGATAAGGTTAGCAGAGTTCATCATTCACAGTTACCTTCAGTTTTACTAAATTTCCTACGACATTTTTTTACTTCTTTCATCTCGTCCTTAATATGTTTATAGGCATCTTCGGATGAAATCTTTTTTGCCAATTCCATAGCACAGATAATTTCAACTCTTGTGCCAAAGTGTTTAAGTGCTTCTTCAAAGCAGTTTAGTTCTTCATACATTAGTCTAGATGTTCCTCATTATCGCAAAATACTTCGTCATAGTCGGTGATATACTGAACAATCTTATCATATTCTAGATATGACTCTGTATCCGAATATACTTCAGTTTTATCACACTCTAGATATGACTCTGTATCTGAATATACTTCAGTTTTAAGACACTCAATAAGTGACTCTAAGTTTTTTACGATTAGTTTCAGTTTTTCTTTGTCCATGAAAGTAAACGTACACAGAAGTAATTATACACAAAAAAAGGGGGTTTTGCAACCCCCCTTCTCATTTATTGAGCAGAACTAGTTCATAGAAACGTCATATTTACGAGGGATACAATCCCAGCGACTTATAGTGCTTCCATAACTTTACTTAGTATAAAGTTTGCCACGATAACAGAATGTACCGTGGGTCTCTTTTGATTCTACACAACGTGTATCATACTCAACACCACGATATGCAGCGTGAGTAATCTGTGCGTCGTGAAGAGCAGATGCCTTATTGATCTGCTTACGAATCATGTTTAGTGTGTTCATTGTAGTTACTCCTAAAGTAGTTGGATTTTAATCCGTTCCTTTAGTCGTTTGCGTCCCAATAGCACTCAGGGGTAGATTCCTTTACGGTCTCTATCAACTCTACCTTAAAAACATTTGAGATATTCTCATTTGCTTTCATTCTAAGCATGATTGTATCAGCTTGTTGGCAGGTGAGTGATGTATAGAATAATAGTTCTAGCATGGGATCAACGGTTCCGTTGCGCGACTTACTTGCGTCCGATCTCTCGGATGAACGATAGGTCTATTATAGACCGCTGTATCTATTTAGTCAAGTGTCTTCGTATCAACACGAACATATGTAATTATGTTTATTCAAATAATGCAAGGTCTCCTTCAGGTCTCCACGATGCTTAAGTCCGATCGCAATCTGTGGGTACTCGGCAGTGTCACCAAACTCTGCATGAAATTGATTATTTGTAAAATCTTTATTCAAGAAGTATTCATGGAAATCTTCATGAATACTTTTCAAGAGCATACAAGCCCTTTCGCACTCTTGACTTCCGTTAGAATAAATTACTGCTTGCATGTGTCTTCTTTGTAAGTAATGATGATTTGATTGTAAACTTCATCTCTATTATCACTATTATAGACACGACAACGTTCTACTTTAGCATCTAATAAATTCACCACATTATCTAGTTGATATTGAATTACATACTTTTTAAACCCATCGTCCATCCAAGACTTATTTGATCCTGGTGTGTTAAAATCATCCATTATTCGATACCTGGTGGAAAAGTTTCAATCTCAGTCAATTCATAGTCCCAGTCTTCCATGACTGTATTAGCAAGAAATCTATCAGAAAGCATTTCAAGTTCCTTCTCAGCATACTCTCTGGTCTCTGCCTCCAACCATACATCAATCACCTTACCAAGTCTAAGTTTCTTGATATTTAACTCTGACAATCGCTTACAGGCATCTCTCACGGCATTACCTGGAGAGTCATCCACCTGTGATCGTAGTCGGACAAATACTAATGCTTTAAACTTCATGCTTTCTCCCTCTCATCAAGTGCTTCATTGATAATCTGCTTCAACTCAATACGTTCTTCTTCAGTGAAGATTGTACGAATTTTCACTGGCATAGGTTCATAACTATTTGGTTTCTTTGATCTACCAGGAAGACTCATGCCTTGTGTGTCAATTTTATCTGTCATTTTACTTCTCCAATAATCCATGATCTCATGTCGAATGGTGTGTCAGAAATCAAGCTCTGAGTTAGTGTTGCTACTTCTGCTGGTACAACTAAACAGAATCCAATACCAAGATTGAATACATTACGCATCTCCTCCTCGGCAATCTCTCCTGCCTCCTGGATCTTGTTAAAGAGTTTGGGTCTTTCCCAAGCATCATAGTCAACGTTAACTGTAAGACCTTCTGGAAGGCATCGTGGAAGATTCTCAGGTAATCCTCCGCCTGTGATGTGTGCCATGCCTAGGATAGGAACCTCATCAAGCAACCGTTGGATCAGACGAGCGTAGATGGTGGTAGGTCTCAGCAGTTCTGGCATCTCTTTGTAAAAGATCTTATTCCTCCACAGCATATCATTGATAAGAGTATATCCATTACTGTGGAATCCACTACTCTCAATACCAATGACTACATCACCTGCTTGGATGTTGCTACCGTCAACAATATCATTCTTCTCTACAACACCAGTACAGAAACCAGCAAGGTCATAATCAGTTGCTCTATAATGCTCTGCTGTTTCTCCACCCAGTAGTTCCATTCCTGCCATCGCACATCCAGTAGCAACTCCATGCACAATGTCACTGACGTTAGCATCAAGTGATTTAGTAGAAATATAATCTAGAAAATATAATGGTTTAGCACCAGAACATATAACGTCATTGACGCACATAGCAACAAGGTCCTGGCCAATAGTGGTGTAATCATCAGCAATCCTACAGATATTAATTTTAGTTCCAACACCATCAGCACCAGATACAAGTACAGGTTTATCATATCCTGATGGAATCTCCATCATTCCATTGAACCCACCAATGTTAGGTGCCAATGCTTTAATGTACTCTACAAAGGATCTACCCTTAATAATGTCAACGCCAGAAGTTTTATAATCCATTACTTATTTTTGAAGTCGTTTCTAAGGTCAGTAAGTGAGTCAAGGAGATCGTCGAAAGATCCGATACTCTCAATTTCGGTGAGTAACTTAGAGATCTGTGTACAAACAACAGGACGCTCTTGCCTAGCAGCATATGCTAATGCATTGCGTAATGATGCTGTCGCTTCATCAAGTGATTCTTGAACTGAATTTGATAATGCCATTAGTCTCTTCCTAAACGAATGTATAATGTAATGAGTGATTGTGAGATCATATCACAAGAATATGTAAATCCAATCTTATCTTCATTGTCCCAATGTTCTCTTTGACTTTTAAGAAGTGCAGAAAACTCTTTAATCTTAGACCTCATCTCTTCTTTTGATAACTTATCCAATAACTTCACCTCTGGCAATTTGCTCACGACGTTTTAGTTTCCATACGATATAATCCATGGTAGGGACACATATAGGGTTCCAACCAACAAAGGTTGTTGACTCTTCACTGGGTATCTTCCAACACTCAGCATCATCATTGTCAAGGTCTAGTGATTTACGATATGCATCATCACCAAACATAACAACAGCACGTTCTGCTTCATTCAAACTCTTGAAACAATCAAAAGAATTCTTTCTAATCTCATCAGGGACGTGATGTTTCATTTAAATTCACACTCCTCAATTTCATACCCATAAGATGTTCTATTGACACAATAATATTCCTTCATCCCATCCTTTGTCATTTTCTTTTTCCAATATCCTCGTTTTTTTGAGGCAGCAACCATTGGACTACGATCATAACCTCTTTCTTCACACCATCTCTTTAAATTAAAAACAATTTCTTCCTCTCCGGTTTTTATATTTTTTAATTTATAATGTTTAGAAAGTGAATATTGTATGTTATAAAATCCATCACACCATTCTAAGTTAGAAACTGCATTATTTTGTTTATCCTCATCTTTATGGTTTACTTGAGGTAAATCATTAGGATTTGGCAGATAAACTTCAGCAACTAACCTATGTGCAGAAACTTGTATCGTTCTTCCGTCAACACGAAGATGATATTGACGATATTCTCCTCCCCTTCCCTCCCTTTGAGGTTTTAACTTTTTTAATGGTTTTTTTGTTTTTCTTCTATATTGATTTCTGCTATGATTTTCACTATAGACAGAGCCATCAGTATCTACATAGTATCCTGGATATTTTGAGTGCTGTTTCATTGGACTGCAAGGGGTTGTAGTCGGTCAAGGATCTCACGATAGGCAGGAACAATATCACCTTCATCGTTTCTGAATAGATCCTTATCAAATCTTTCATCACTACCAATCTTCCATAGTCTCATACTATCAGGACTAATCTCATCTGCAAGATACAAATCACCATGAGCATCATAACCATACTCAACTTTAAAATCTACAAGGTCAATACCCATAATGTAGAACATACTACGAAGGTAATCATTGATCCGTAGTGTCATCTCAATAAAAGGTTCAGGATCATATCCCATCAGACGCACACGATCCTTTGTGAGCAGAGGATCATGCTTACTATCATCCTTCAGAAAGAACTCAACAATAGGATGGGGTAGTGAGTAACCTTCTTGAAGGGTTGTCTCCCTAACAATAGATCCAGCAGCACGGTTCCTACAGATAACTTCTAATGGAACGATGTCTACCTTCTTACAGATCATCTTGTTAGCACCAACCATATTGATGTAATGTGTTGGGATATGTTCTTTGGCAAGTTTCTCAAAGATAATAGATGAGATGCTACAGCAGAGGGATCCTTTTCCTAAAGGATGATCAACCATTTCACCGTTACCAGCTGTTACCTTATCGTGATACTCAATAATGACTTGCTGTGCATCATCACCTTGATATACCGTCTTCACCTTGCCTTCTACAATTACTTCCATAATTTTTTTACTGTGAATGATCCATCTTTGTTGTCTATCCATACTACTTGATCACCTGGTTCCCAATCTAATTCAGTTAGCAGTTCATGAGGTATGGTAATCACACCTTCATCATCAACAGGAACATTATAAATCATTAGATCCAATCAGGTTTGCGGGTTGGCAATCGTAAGTAGTTAAAGGACGAACAAATTCATTTGACACAATATCAGTTGCCTTCAATTGTTCTTTCATATATTCTACACCATTTTCAGGTATAGCGGTATCCCCACAAGTAAAGACATCACAAACTGCCATACCATTCTCTGGCCAAGTATGGATACTGAGATGACTCTCAGCAAGCATAGCAATTCCAGTCACACCTTGGGGATCAAACTTATGCACTATCAAGTCAAGTAATGTTGACTTACATTCTTTTGCTGCTTTATATAAGACCATCCGTATGAATTCTTTATCATCAAGTAAGTCAAAAGGACAACCTTTCAAAGTAAACAGAATATGTTTCATTTATTTTGTTTTTTATAATGATTTGAATTTTGTCTAGGAGTTACATAACAAAGATTTTCTAAACGATTGTCTGTTCTCACACCGTTAATGTGATCAACATAAACAGTATCTCTAATCCATTGTTTCGCACATTCTGGACATTTATCCCAATCCTCTTTTGAAATTGGAGGATACTCATCTACTGGACGAAATGTATTCATCAATGCTTTGTGAGTTCTAATTGTCACACACCTAGTCCTTCCGTTAGGATTATTGATTTTATAATCATAATCTTCATAGAAATCCAAAGGAACATGAAGTCCATATCTCATATATCCATAAGTATCTGGAACTTTTGATTTCAACCAACGATTTAATTTTACATTGAAGACAGAACCATCTTCTTTAATAAGATAGTTGGTAAGTTCTTTGCCCATCCATACAATATGTTTCATTTATACCCAGTCAGGTTTACGATCGGGGATACGAAGATAATTATCGCACACCCATGGTTTAGATGCAATATACATCTTATATTTGTCAAAGATGGATATTGAAGTATCTAACTTGAACTCATCAGGTCCAGCAAAAACAAAAGGTGTTGTATCCTTTCCACTGCGACCTTGTACATCTGCTGTGGGAAGTATCTCTTTTGCTACTAGAAGGGTCTTCTGGCAGGTGTGGACCTTGCCATAGCGAGCAGTGTATTCATCGCACATAGCAAGTCCATGAGCAAGTAACCACTGCCAGTTAGTCACAAACTCATTCGCCCAGATAGTACAAGGATGATTACGAAAAGCACCCTTCTCAGTAGCATAGGGAGTACCATCTGCTCTAGGAAGAGTGCCGAAATTATGACCCCATTTATCAGAGCATACAATAGCAAGCATCTGACAAGTCTCTAATGGCATCTTGACAATATGCTTGTCAGGAAGAACCCTGGCAGATTGCCATGGAGATTCATCAGTCACAAAGATGTTCATTTTTTGGACTCAACCCAACAAGGTTTACATAACGAATTTTTGTATCTTTTCTCGGATGGGACATAGCATCCAACCTGAGGGCATTGATTCGCTGGAAACATTTTACCACATCCAACGCATTTTGTCTCCCACATTTTCATTTACGAAATTGATCTCCAGTTTTCTCTCTATGGCAATCATAGCACAGAAGTTGACATTTCTCAATTTCTTTCCATTGTCTCTCTGTCATAGTTTTACATCCCATTCTAGGACGGGGATCGAATTCTTTATCTTCTTGGTTGATATGGTCTAATTCCAATCTTTCATATGTTCCACAACCAATACACCCTTCATGATTGTCGCGTTCTTTGAAGAACGCAATGATTTGGGAAAAATTATCTGTAAATCTTTCTTTTCTAATAGATTCTCGTTCTATTGACCAACGTGCTTTTCGTTCTCTAACTTCAGGTAGTTTATTGCGAGCAATCTTTTTTGCTTTTGCTTCGGGTGTTAGGCGAGCATATTCTGCTTTATGATCTCTCATAATGTTCTCTCAAGTCTATTCGTTGCTTGATCTGGAAAGTCTCTGGGACGACTATCAGTAGCATTATCAGTCTTAGGAGAACCTTCGTTCGCCTTCATAGTATGCTGATAGTTTGCTCTTGGATATCTGATACAAAATGGATCAGGCATCCAATAGGTAACCTGCCATTCCTGTTCAGGACACAACTCAAGGTGCTTCTCAACACTATGAGAGAAAATACCAATTTGAATGTATCCATCGTGACTGACACATCTACCATTACCAATGTCAACTAAGAATAGCATCTTACTACTCATAGCACTTCTTGCTCTGGATTAAGATTTTTCACGAATTGCTCAGGATCCTTTTCAGACTTATGTACCCAATGATAGCGCATCATCTCAAAAATAGGATCCCACATGGGGATACAGACATAATCATTCATGTGTGTCTCGCAGCAAGTTCTTTAAGTTCCTTCGCTGTGAGTTTATCCAACCGCTCTGTAAAGTGGTCCAGTAGCAGTTGTTTATATTGTTTCTTAGTCATGATATTGTTTAATCAATCGTTCAACTTGCTTTTTGTCAGATCCACAAGGAGCATTTCGTAGACACCTAAGAATTAGTTCAGTATCACTGATAGTAGGTTTGATTGTAAACCCCCATTTGTCAACTTCACCCTCTGTAGGTGCTTCAACGTAATCAAATTCACTTGGCATTAGTCGCGTTGCCTCCAGTCATCAGGTTTGTCTTGCTGAAACCAATCCTTAATATCATCAGCATCAGTGAATCCCTTTTTATGGTTGGATGGATCGGGATCTCCTAAACCCATCCTATTCAGAAAATCGTCGGTACTTCCTTCTTCAATCTGTTGGGTAATTTGGCGACGTGCCATCTTCAACATTTCATTAGCAGTTGTGTTTGCCTTGGCAAGTTTATTTGCCCATATCATATCAGACAACTTTACTTCTTCGCCATTAGCGATACATTTACAAATAAATTCCAAACGAAGTCTATACTGAGTAGATAACATGTTAGTCTCTAAAATCGAGTTTGAGTTCTAGGTCTTCCAATTTATGATATTCAGCATGTGCTCTTTCTTGACGGTCACACACGATACCTAGAATATCTTTCATGATAGTATCATTATCAACGTAATCATCAAGATACTTATCTAGTGCTTCTTTTAGATAGCGATATCTGTGCCACTCTTGTGAGTATGGTTTATACATGGTCAAGCATTAAGTTTTTTAATTCGATTTAAGTTAGATCTCTCACTTTTTTTTATCTTCTTATACTTTTTAATCAGATAATCTACTTCTTTATTTGAAATGTTAACTTTTAGTTCTTTGGCATCTTCAGATTCTACAAACCCAAGACCAGTATTTTCCATACGAAATACTTCGTTTTCAGTTTCATCAACATAATCGTTGATGACATCTTGAATTTCAGTGCGAATGAGAGCATTAATTTGCCCCCTCAATTCATCCTCTTTCATTTCTTTTTCTTCTTATCGGGACTAGTATAACCCCAAAGCTTTGGGTTGATTCTACCTTCGGTTTGAGTAATGTTGATGAAATCTTTTTTATACTTATCGTAGTATTCGTCAAAAATTTCTACTTGTTTTCCACAAGTTACAATATCAAAATGAGTGTCCCCATCCTGAAGATATTCAACAAGATATGCATTACTTGGTAAAGATTTATCTTCAGATAGGGTAGGATCACAATCGGCGTTGATTACCTTTATACCTTTTACCATTAAGAACGATCCCCCCACAGAATATCGGAATATGCTTCTTTCACATCATTCTCATTAATATTGTATTTGGTTTGAAGTTGCTTATCTTTTACCAAGCAAATAATTTCTGCTTCTTTAGGATGAAGACCTTCAAGAAGTTGAATGAACATAGTCTCTCTACGTAGAGAAGAAAGACCATCGTTACCACCTTTAATGAAGTGATACAGGTTCTTATACTCCCTACGCAGAGAAGTGTGATCAGTTCCAACAGGAACTTCATTCTCTTTATAAGGAACTTGACCCTCAGGTATTGCAGAAATCACAGAGGGATCAAAGTTCCAAATGAAAATCGCTTTGATAGAAGAATCTTCATACTGTTTCAGAATTTCAACCTTCTTTGCCTTTGAACGTTGCTTTGATACAAGATCAAGAACTTCATGGATAAAAGGATTAGCAGGAAGTTGAACATTCGTTCTAGGTGCTGCCTTTTTTCTAGTTGTTGTCATCGGTGTCGTCGTCATAATCGTTTTCAAATCTCACTGCTAAAATTTCATCTGGAAGAACATTCCCATTTTCATCAAACATCTCTGGATGTGTATACACAATATTTGTGCTGTAGAAATGTTCCTTTGCTAACCATCCTACCACACCTCCAACAAAAAAGAACATTATTGAAACAAGTGTGCTGATAGTAAGTGCTACTGCTAACATCTTTCTTCTCCCCCAGAGACTATTTTTTCCTGATATCTAGATAGAAGTTTAAGTGCAAAATAATCTCTCGACGGAAAAAGGAGATCATTTTACCAAACTTTATCTGAAAGGTTTTTGGTGGTTCTGGTTTCGTCCTCCTCATACGAAGTAGTAATTCAATACCCCGATTTATCTCGGTTCTTGATTTATTTAGTTTGCTTTCTTTTTCTTCCTGGTCGTTTGTCATTGCTATATCTCCTAGCATCTTCTAAGATGTCATTCAAATAATTTTTGATTTTTCTTGCTTGTGGTTTTGGAATATGACCGTATCCTTCACGAAGTTGTTTGTGCATATCATCATTCCCCCCTTCAAGATACTCTTCAAGGTCGGTTATAAGATTACTAATTTCTATAGCAGTTGAACTCTCAATGAACTGATTAATTTCATCTCTCTTTGTCTTACGAATTTTTAGATAATCATAAAACTTGAGAACAAACTTCCCGCCAAAAGCATAGTCAATTGCTTGCTCTACGTCGATATTAATTTCTTGAAAGTTGTTTTCCATTAGACCAGTTTTTGTTCCCTTAGATACTTAACAGTTTCGGTACATCCCCCAATAGATTTATCATCTACAAGAATTTGAGGAAAAGTAGAACCCTCACCAAATTTATCATAAAACTCAGTTCGGCCAAAGTCATCTCCAAGTTTATATACAACGTGCTCTAACTTTGCTAATTTTAATACTTGTTGAACTTTCACGCAGAAGGGACAACCATCTTTTGAATAAACTACAAATACCATAATGAAATCTTTTAAAATTTATTTAGGAGGGAGTTGTTATTTTAAATCGGGAGATGGGAATATCTCATCACATTCTTCATCGTAAATTTCTTTCCAACTACCACCAACACCACCATCCATGTTGACAACAATGTCTTTCTGTTTGACAGGAGAGTATGGGTGTTGAGGTTTGTGCTCTCTATCCATAGGTTGAGAAGGTATCCATGGGTCTCGTGAAAGATTTTTAATAACAATGAATGCATCTTTGTTACACTTACGAGTACCAATAGGTGATTGCCATTTCTTATTATAGACTTCACCCACATCAATACCAGAGACTTGAGTACCTGCCATTTCAACTACGATGTTATCACCTTCTTCCCATCCATACTTTTGGACAAGTGAGGCAACTTGGTCATAAACAGATAGAGAATCCATTACTCGATCTTCTGGTTCAAGACTTCCGTGCATAAAAAAAGAGGGCGTTAACCCTCTCAGTATATCATATTAAAAGCATCTCTGCAATTGGGCATGGTCGAGGATCATATGACTCTCCTACTATATCATAATACGTTTAGTTAATTATCAACCAACAGGTTGATCCCTTAAAACCTCCCGACATATACGTTTACATCTTGATTGATCATCATCACACTCAATCAAACAATCATAATAGTCGTTAATTACATCAGACTCTTCCATTGTTTTATCTAATGTTTTACCTAGTTTTTTAAAACTTTCTTTCCACCCCGCTAATTGATTATAAGATATTAGATTATGCATGGAAACCTCCGCAGATAATTTATTGTGTGATAAAGACTAGAACTTTTCTCAACTCTCCAATTCTACCATTATATAGTTAATTTGTGTGCAAATCAATACAATTGAGAAACAAAAATTTATGCCTACGAGTTTATACTTAAGTATAAAAAAGAGAGGTTTCTCAACCTCTCTTTAAATTATCTGACATATTTTTAAAAAATATATTACACATATCCTCCCCAAATTTCCCAAAGATCTCTAAAATAAAAATCGACTTCAGTTAAAGTACCAAGAGGAATAGTTTGCTCTTCTGTTTCAGCCCACTTTCTACAAAATCTAAAAATCTCTTCAGTACTTTTCACACGATTTACTCCATACATTCTGGAGAATGCACTCATAGCAAAATCATAACGTTCTTTAATGTGCGGTTCCATTTCCATCGTATTTGTCAGACTCGTAATAAACATTTTCACCCTTTCTGTACCCGAAATAGATGGTTGTACATATAAAGGGTAGTGATCCGAAAAGTAAGACATGTGCTAAAGTCATACGACACCTGGTGATAGTGATTGAAAAATTTTAGAACATGCATTGATAGCATGATTTGCTCCATATACCCCTGAGAAAATATATGAGATGCCTAACTTAGAGCAGTACTTCTCAAGTTCCTGACATTTTGTTATGTCAGTATTACTATGATCAATGATAATATCGCCACCCTCAAGTAATGGTAACAACTCATCAAGTATGTCTTCTGCCTTTACTTCTGGAAGTGTAATTTGAAAGATACCAGGAACTTTTCCGGCGCTAGTGTATCTAAGACTATCAGATTTAACTGCCTGAACAAGATACTCTAGGGAAGTTACACATCCACTAATATATCCTGCTTCATATTGTCCACAGGCATTTTCATAACTGCTACTACTATAACCCCAAACTTCAATTCCATTTTCAATCATACGACGAGACATTCCCTCACCTGTACGACCTAGACCAATCATTCCAACTTTCATCAATTACTCCCAACAACTGACTGCCAATCATTTTCAAAAATTTCCATACCTTTATCAGTTAAAATATGATCATACATCTGATCAAATACTTTAGGTGGCATCGTACAGATGCTAGCACCATTATACCATGAGCGAATTGCACGTTGCACATTACGGATTGATGCAGAAAGAACCTGAGTTCTAACACCATGAATACGATACAACTCAGAGATAGATCGTACTACCTCCAGGCCTGCAACTGACTGGTCATCTAAGCGTCCTACAAAGGGAGAGACATATGTTGCCCCTGACTTTGCTGCTAGGACTGCCTGAGAGGCGCAGAAGATAAGTGTAACATTAACTCTAATGTTCTGATCAGATAAAGACTTACAGACTGCAAGACCTTCTCTTGTGCAGGGAACCTTCACGGTGCATACGTCACCAAACTTTTCATGGAGACGTTTGCCTTCACAATACATTTCACCTTCTGTTCCCATCACTTCCATACTGATATCTTTGACACCAATATCTTTAATCTCTTGATATACTTCTTCTGGATTTCGACCACTCTTTAAGATGAGTGAGGGATTGGTTGTGACACCATCAACTAATCCCGTCTTAAAGTATTCATTAATAATTTCTGTGTCAGCAGTGTCAAGAAAGATTTTCATGTAGTTGTGTGTATACTTCATTATTCAACGTGGATAACTCCTATCATTCCTGCCCCTTGATGAGGACCACAAAAGAAATCATAATCTCCAACATCCGCAAATTTAATATCTTGCGATTCACCAGGAGAAAACATTAATGATTCTCTAGAAAGATCGGGGCGGCCCTCAACAATAATATTGTGGGGCGGGAGCATATTATTCACGAAGTGAATTGTTTCTCCTGAACTGATTGTAACATCAGAAGGTTCAAAAATCAAGTTACCATTTGATCCCATTGTAATGTCTAGTGCATATGCTGCTTTGGGTAGAAAAATAACAAACGCTGCAATTACAGCAAGAATTAATATACGAATTGATTTCATCGTTGTTTATACAACTACTCTATCTATTACTCTATCATACGGATAAACCTCAATTTGTTTTGAGTCCATAACTTGACAATAAAAAACCACCCCAGTCAATGAGGTGGTGGACGGTCTAGGAGGTGGTCTGAATGGACAGTCTGGACATCCAGCACCACAGCATCCTCTATTCGTGATCACTAAAGTGATTCTGAATAACTTCAATACGCTCTTCTTCATGAGCGATGATATCTACCTGCTCCTGAATAGCAGCAAGCACATCAGGGTGCTCACCAATACCAACAGGGTTGTGTAGGTATACTTCTATGTTTGCTTTTGCTTTGGCAATATTACCTTGGGCATCAGCAAGTAGAGCATCCAACATTTTTTGGCGAAGATTACATGACATTAGTAAAGTTCCTCTTCTTTTTCTGTTTCAATAACACAATCAGACGTAGGATAGGAAACACAAGTAAGTAGGAAACCTGCTTCAATCTGATCATCATCCAAGAAAGATTGATCACTCTGATCAACTGTTCCGCTGATAATTTTACCCGCACATGATGAGCAAGCACCAGCACGGCAAGAGTAATTCATATCAACACCTGCTTCTTCAGCAGCATCAAGAATGTATTGATCATCTTCACACTGGATAGCATGATCTCCATCAGTTGTCTTAAGTGTAATAGTGAATGCCATAATGATACGATTGATTGTTTTTTATTTATTATAGAGATCTTCCAGTTTTTCTCTGGATAGATCTACATACATCAGTTCTTCACCTGCTTGTGGTGCTTCAGGATGTTTTGGTTTGGGAGGGGTTCTCATCTCTATGTTAATAGATTGAATGTTAGCCCACATCATAGCGAAGGCACCACCAGCAATAAGAGCGAAGCATATAAAGTATAGCATGACTTCAAAACTATTCATCATGCCTCCTGTAAAGATTGAACTGTGTTGTGAAGTTCTCCAATATCTAGGAGACCTTCAGCACTAAACCAAGGGGCATTTGCCCAACTGAATCCTTCACCCATAGTGCTATCGGGTGCTGTGATATACCAATGACATTGAACGTCAGGCACATCAACAGCGCACTTACTCCAGTCATCGCTCCACTGTGGGACTTGTACCCACATCACCGCAGCAAATATAAAACTGAAGAGTGATTTAATCATTTGTGAATCTCCGTTTTATGAGATGGTCTATTGAGAAATTACCAGGACCACTAAGGACGATACATGCTGCACCTCCCCAGTAAAGAACTAAGAGTTCTAACAAGTAAATGTTAAATCCAGATGTAAACAGAGCATGATAAATTGCAAATGATATTGTACCTAAGATTGCTAAGGCACCCAGACGAGTGCCAAGTCCACAGATAACCATCCAACTCCCCACAATCTCAGCAAATGCTGCGAAGTATGAGGAGACGATTGGGAATGGAAGATGCAATGGTCTTACAAATGCATCCGCAAAGTTTTCAATATTCTCTAGTTTCTCATATCCATGATGGATAAGCATGGTGCCTATCGCTATACGAAGTAGTAAGAATCCTAGAGATTGAATCACAATGCGTTACCTCTTGGTAGAACTTCTTCTGGGAAGATAAAGTTCTCATGAGGTTGATCGGCAGGTGCCAACCATGCACGTAGTCCTTCATTCAACAGAATGTTCTTGGTGTAGAAGGTCTCAAACTCTGGGTCTTCTGCTGCTCTAAGTTCTTGACTCACGAAATCGTAAGCACGAAGATTGAGAGCAAGACCAATAATGCCAATAGAGGATACCCACAGACCCATAACAGGCACAAACAACATGAAGAAATGAAGCCACCGCTTGTTAGAAAACGCAATACCGAAGATCTGCGACCAGAAGCGGTTTGCAGTGACCATAGAATAAGTCTCTTCTTCCTGTGTCGAATCAAACGCCTTAAAGGTATTTGATTGTTCTCCATCCTCGTATAATGTATTTTCAACTGTGACTCCGTGAATAGCAGATAACAGTGCTCCACCTAGTATACCAGCAACTCCCATCATATGGAAGGGGTTGAGGGTCCAGTTGTGGAAACCCTGAAGGAACAATAGGAATCTAAAGATTGCTGCTACCCCAAAGGAGGGAGCAAAGAACCATGAAGACTGGCCCAGTGGATAGATAAGAAAGACACTGACAAATACAGCGATAGGACCAGAAAACGCAATAGCATTGTAGGGACGGATACCGATGAGACGCGACAGTTCAAACTGTCGTAGCATGAAACCAATTAGGGCGAAGGCACCGTGGAGAGCCACGAAATTCCAGAGTCCCCCAAGCTGGCACCACCGCTGGAAATTCCCCTGAGACTCAGGACCCCAAAGTAGAAGAAGAGAATGACCCATAGCATCAGCAGGCGTTGAGACAGCTGCCGTGAGAAAATTAGCACCTTCAAGGTAGGAACTAGCAAGACCGTGGGTGTACCAACTCGTGACAAAAGCCGTGCCAGTAAGCCAGCCGCCAATGGCCAGATAAGCAGTGGGAAGAAGTAGTAGTCCAGACCAGCCCACAAATACAAAGCGGTCGCGTTTAACCCAGTCATCCAGGACATCAAACCACCCCCTTTGTTGTTGTACTAATGTAGATGTTGTCACTATTTAAAACCTCCTTTTAATTTTTGTTTTTTGTCTTTAATGTCCAAAATTTCTATGCGAGATTTGAACATTGTTGGAGTATTGAACCATTCTTGTTGTGCTCGTTCATAACTCTCAAAGATTACACTTTGCTCGTTCGAATAAACAAATCGATAGTGATGTCTATCATATGGTTCATCGGAAGTTTGAGCGAACCATTTTGGCAGTTCTGGTAGAACACCATCCAGGATTCTTTCTTCCGGATCTAGTTTTCCAATCATAAGAATAAGTAATTAAACTTAACATTTGTAGATAAAAAAGAAGGGGTCTTAACGACCCCTCACTTCTCATTAATTATAGCAGATCAATCAACCGACAGAAGGAGCAATCAAGGCCACAGGTGTGGACTCAGCTGCTGCAAGATCCAGCGGGAAGTTGTGCGCGTTTCTTTCGTGCATGACTTCCATTCCGAGACCTGCTCTGTTGAGCACGTCTGCCCAGGTGTTGAGCACACGTCCTTGTCCGTCAAGGATGGACTGGTTGAAGTTGAATCCATTGAGGTTAAATGCCATGGTGCTTACGCCCAGTGCAGTGAACCAGATTCCAACTACAGGCCATGCTGCCAGGAAGAAGTGCAGTGAACGGGAGTTGTTGAATGATGCATATTGGAAGATCAAGCGACCAAAGTAACCGTGAGCGGCAACGATGTTGTATGTCTCTTCTTCTTGTCCAAACTTGTAACCATAGTTCTGTGACTCAGTTTCAGTCGTCTCACGGACGAGTGAAGATGTAACCAAAGAACCGTGCATTGCACTGAACAATGAACCACCGAAGACACCTGCTACGCCGAGCATGTGGAAGGGGTGCATAAGAATGTTGTGCTCTGCTTGGAAGACAAGCATGTAATTGAATGTACCACTGATACCCAAAGGCATCGCATCGGAGAATGAACCTTGACCGAAAGGATATACGAGGAATACTGCACTCGCAGCAGCGACTGGTGCCGAGTAGGCAACACAGATCCATGGGCGCATACCTAAACGGTATGAGAGTTCCCATTCACGACCCATGTATGCAAAGATACCAATGAGGAAGTGAAAGATAACCAGTTGGAAAGGACCACCGTTGTAGAGCCACTCATCAAGTGAGGCAGCTTCCCAGATGGGGTAGAAGTGAAGACCAATTGCGTTGCTAGATGGGACGACAGCACCAGAGATGATGTTATTACCATACATGAGTGAACCAGCAACTGGTTCGCGGATACCGTCGATGTCCACAGGGGGAGCAGCAACGAATGCAACGATAAAGCAAATTGTAGCAGCAAGCAGGGTTGGAATCATGAGGACTCCGAACCAACCGACATACAGACGGTTGTTGGTGCTTGTGACCCAATCACAGAACTCGTTCCAGATTGATTGAGATTGTTGTTGTTGTAGTGTAGCGTTAGCCATTGTTTTGAACTAAAAAGTAAGACCATCAGGGAATGGTGGAGTTACTATTTCCTCGCCACCCTAAGGCAAGGATATGAAAGACGTGTTTATACACCCTAGAGGTCTTGGTTTAAGGGGTGTTACGACTTGTTAAGGAATGTGTTGGTTCCTTAACCTGCTGACTTATTTATAGTAATTCATTTCTAGGTATCTGTCAACCCTTCTATACCAGTTCAAGAGGTGGCTTGACGAACTGAACAAATCCCTATAGACTAGGTTTGTCCGGGTTGATAAGAACTAGTATCTATATTCTTCTAGAATATCTAACATCTTATTAAGATACTTATGAACTAAATCTTTATCTCCTTGCCAAACTGTTTTTGGTTCGTCATATACTTCGTCTTTAAGTTTTAAAACTTTTACTTTAAGTTCTTCTTTCTTTACTTGATTTTTACTCATTAGGATTCCACTCTTTAATAAATTTAGATCTCTTTTCCCAAGAGTCAGCGTTTTCATAGACAGTTTCTTTTTTGTATTTTTTATTAATACATTGAGGATCGTTTACTTTTGAGCAAACTAAGTTATGAAGACTTTCTTCATTTCCTTTATTACCTGTTCTCCATACATGATTACCATTTAACCATACAGCACCGCATTTGGGACATTCTTCCCTGTTAACTGACAGGTCAGACAGTTCTTTATCGGACATTATAGTAATTTATTCATTCCTATACAGTAATTATATTTATAGGTCACCTTTAGATAAATAAAATCAGTGTATGAATTCGATAACAAATGAAAAAATTCTTACCTTTTTGTCAGAAAGGAGGATCTACACTTGGTTCTACTGTCTGTACAGTATTTAATGATTGCTGATGGATATTCGTGAGATTCTTATTCCAGACACGGAGATTCATATTGGTGATATTCGTAACGTAAATATTAATGTAATGCCTGATTGGATGAGCGATCCTCCGCAGGCAGTGCCAATTTACCCACCCGTGACTTCCCAGGTAGGTATTCCTATTATTAATATGCCTGGATGTGTTGAGTCTCATAGAGATAGTAGTGAGAATCAGACACTCAAAGAAGAAGATAGAGATGGAGTCCAAATATTCTGTGATGCAGGAACACCTAGTTTCAATCCAATAGATTATGATCCACGTAGGTTAACAATAACAACAGAGTCTCCTCCACCTATACCAGTCATCCCAAACACTCCAGAAGCACCAGAAACTCCTGCTGCACCAGCACCTCCCAAGACTGATGCTGCAATAGCAGAGTGTCCGAGTAGAGCACAAGAATTAAAAAACCCTATAGGAAAAATCCTAGAGGGTAATAAAAAGATTACTGGGTATGAGACAGTAGGAAAAGAATGTCTCCCCGTATTTGAAAATTTAAATATACCTGATCAGATTGTACAGAACATACCATCAGCAGGTATGATAACTATTACCGCCTCAATTGCTGTGGTAGCGACGACCTCGGCACTGCTTGCAAAACCTCTTGCTGATCTTTTGTTAAAAGTGGTGAAACCTGTGACGAAGAAAGTGGTGAAGAAGATTGCTGCCTTACGGGGTAAGAAACCCCCGGTACTGTCTGAGTCTGAGAGGAAGGCGGCACAACGGGATCGGAACCGGGCGATAAAGATTTTACGGTCGGCACTGAAACCGAAGGGATAGAGTGTGCATGTTGCTTAACTGTATTAACATTTTGCACTACAACATCTGCACACACTTTAAAGTAAGGACTCCTAGGATGAAAAGAAATTCCTGCCTGCATTAACTGCCCACAATTCTTCAAACGAGCTATCTCAAAATCTAATCTTTTGTTAGCAATCATTTGTTGCTGCATTTGGATTTGAGTATCTGCTGCCGCCTTACAACGTTCTTGTAGTCCACCATCAAGTGGAAAAGAAAGTGTTGCAGATAGACCAATGCTAGTACTATAGTTTCTAGTATCACCAGTTCTTACTGGTTTGTCCCATAACTTAGACCCTGGACTATCCGGTACACCATCGCCCATCATTTCCATAACAGTGATAGGCATGTCTGCACCATCTTCATAGGCACGAACTTCTTCACCTTCTGAATTAGTATATGTTCTATCATCATAGTGATCTGACCACGGCCAGTTCTTTACATTCTTCTGAACTTCTACTAGTTGACCTTCAAAATCTCTATTATCATATTGTGGTTCATAATAGTAGGTCTCAAATGGATCCTTCTCATTACGAGCATGAGTAAGAAATGGTGTAACGTTAGCCGTCGGACCTTGACAAGCAATTCCATTACCATATTGATTGGTGATGTATGGTCCTTGCAAGACCTGAATGGCCTGGTTGGTTACTGAGCCTGAACTATTAGCGATTGGGTTTGCTGTTGCACTTACACCACCCACGTCCGCAGCGCGAGCAATACCAGGAAATATGATGCAAAGCAACATAATACCAGCAATGGATTTCTTTGTTCCATTTACTGCGTGAAAATTGAGGTTGTGTCGGTTACGCTGGTAACCTCTGTTGTTCTTTGAATCACAGTTTGATTTGTCACACCCGGTCCCATGTAGGTCTGAGTGAACTGGAACGCTGCTCCTGGTTCTGCGATTGTGAAACTCTGTCCATTTAAATTTAGACCAGAGTTGGCGCTTGTTACTTGCCCCTCTGTTCCTCCTAATGGATTCACTATCACTGAGTTTGTCGTTGGGTTCGGACTGAGGGATTGCCCCCCGTTGTTCACGTTTGTTCCCGATACTGAATATTGCCATCCTGTTGCATAATCTATAGAGTTTA
>Ga0209535_1000329_pt1 | contig 32964 bp, 31 predicted proteins | sample LinPmetageLP28_FD_184041 | JGI IMG/M metagenome (GOLD analysis project Ga0209535, IMG submission 184041) | Marine viral communities from the Pacific Ocean - LP-28 (SPAdes) (version 2) | ecosystem: Environmental > Aquatic > Marine > Oceanic | place: Pacific Ocean | collected 2009-08-22
CTACTGTAATTACTTACAATAGTGCAAACACAGCTACATTCACACACGCAAGTGTTGGATCAGCAGATTATGAAATGAGAGACTCTCTTCAAAACGCTATGACAGCAGCATTGGAGACATCGTGGACAAATGTCGTTGCAGCATACGCTCCACCTAAAGCAGTTTCAGCAATTACTGTAGCCTAATAATGGCAAAGTATGTAGGAGTTCCCACACCTATTTTAGCAAGCTCTACTGCAACAGGGCCAGCTAAAGTGGTATACACAAATAGTGGAACAACAACTGCTGCGGCAGGCGGAAAACTTACGGACACTGGTGGTACACCTAACTTTACTACAAATGTAGTGGTGGGTGATTATGTGTTGGTAAATGAAACGGGTATCGCAGGATACCCAATAAGAAGTTGGGCTAAAGTTACAGCTGTAGATAGTGATTCTGTACTTAGTATTTCGGGGCCTGGTGCTTCAGGTACTGCGGGATTATCTGCGAGTGGTACTGATTATGCAATCGTAACAGCTGCTAATGTTCGTAAAGCTGATTTATCAGGCGGAGGATTTTTAGCTAATGTAAAAGCGGGAGACATGTTGGTTAACACAACTACTAATTTAAACACTTTGGTTACTAAAGTTGTTAGTGATACTGAATTAGAAATGAGTGCTCCAGGTGCGGTAATTGTAGGAGATGGTTTCTTTTTATTATCTACTCGTGACGAGTGTAGTTATAAAGTTAGAGTGGATAACGCTACAATGATTAGAGGTAATGCTTCGGATGGAGAAACTACTATTCATTATAAAAAGTTATCAAGTACAAATCAAAAATTAGCTCTTACATTAGGAGACACTCCTTCAGCAGCCTTTGATGTATTCTCTACAAAGTTCAAAGAAACTGCAGAGTCTGTGCTTCAAAGCAAATGGAGAGATGTCACAGTAACAATGCCTTACGTTACCTCTGATGGTACTCAAGGTGTTCAGTGGATTTCAGCATTTACTTGGTCGTAAACGCTTTATTTAATTAATAAAAGAGGGGCTTACAAAAAAAAGTAGGCCTCTTTTTTTTTGTTATCTTTGTAAAAAGATTTAGATATGCCTATTAATGACGTAAGAAATACAGTATTAGCTATTGCTAATAAAAATAACTACGGTTATATCTCTCCTCAAGATTTTAATCTGTACGCTAAACAAGCACAGCTTGATATGTTTGAAGATTATTTTTATTCATATAACAATTGGATAAACAGAGAAAACAATCGAAGTTCGGGTTCGGGTTATGCGGACATTATAAAAGGATTGGAAGAGGTTATTGATACTTTTTCGGTTCAAGCCTTCCTGCCAATTTTTAGTCAAAGTGCTATAGTTGCTCCTTCAGGGTTTGGGGGTAGTAATGTATATAGCTTACCTGAAAATTATTATTTAATAAATAAATTATTTAGATACCCAACCGTTAGAATTTGTGGTACTACTACTTCATCAGTATTGGATACCTTAATAGATACTACTGCAAATTTTTTAGCAGCAGGAGTTCAACCAGGAGATTTAGTTGTTAATCTTTCTGCAACAGGTATAACTCCATATCCAGCAACAGGTTTTCCTGGAATGCAATCATGGGTAAACTATATTAACAACTCAGCACCAGGCAACCCTAATGACACAATTAGTCTTGCGGCAGACTTATTTAAAAACCCTGCAGGACTTGCTTCAGAGTCATATTGTATTTATGACGCAAATAATATAGTAGAAGTAGAAAGAGTAAGTCAAAGAAAAATTTTTAATCTTACAAGTTCTAATTTAACTAAGCCAACAAAACAATATCCATGTTATGTTTTAGATGGTAATTTAATAACAGTTTATCCTACTACTTGGGATGGTTATAATATTCCGTTTACAATTGGAGATGTTATGGGGCCTTGTGATATTAAAGCACAATATATAAGATACCCTGCTGATCCAAGATGGACATGGTTTGGATTACCTGGAGGAGAACCTTTATTTAACGAAACAGCTCCTGATTATCAAGACTTTGAATTACCATTATCTGACGAACCTGCATTGATTGCAAAAATTTGTCAGTATGTAGGTATAGAAATTAGAGAAGCAGATGTATATCAATTTGGAACAGGGGAAGAATCAGTAGACACTCAAGAAACAAGTTAATTATTATGGCATATATAACAGATTACACATATTACGAAAACGATCAAGTCGTACCTACTGATTCCAATTGGGGTTCATATCAATATATATCTTTAGATGATATTGTGAATAATTTTATGTTGATGTTTCAAGGCAACAATGAATTAATTAACAACATTAATAGATATCAAGTATTATTTCATGCAAAAAGAGCAATTCAAGAATTGAATTATGATGCGATGAAAGAAGTTAAAATATTACAACTACAAATATGTGACCAACTTCGTTTTGTTTTACCACCAGATTATGTAAATTGGGTAAGAATATCTTTATATGAAAATGGAGTATTAAGGCCTTTAACGGAAAACATTCAAACTAATTGGAGTGGGGCGTATTTACAAGATCATAAATGTAGAATTTTATTTGACATATATGGAGATGTTCTAAAACCTCATGACTCTAAATTAGATATAGATAGATTAGACGGTCAAAAACAAAGTATTTATTTAAATGAAAATAGTCCTTATAACAATCAAATGGGATGGTGTGTTGATGGTGTTTGGTGTTTTGATTATTCCATCGGTTCTCGTTTTGGATTAAATACAGAGACCGCTAATTCTAACCCAACTTTTAGTATAAATAAAAAAGGAGGGGTTATTAATTTTAGTTCAGGAATGTCTGGAAAATTAGTAGTGTTAGAGTATGTTTCAGATGGAATGGAGAAAGGAGATGACATAAATGTAAGTGTAAATAAATTATTTGAAGAATATATTTATGCAGCCATTAAGTTTGCTTTTTTAAATAACAGAATATCTGCACAGGAATATCTCGTAAACCGAGCTCGTAAAGACAAATCTTCTTTGTTAAGAAATGCAAAGTTGAGACTAAGTAATATGCACCCTGGAAGACTTCTAATGAATTTAAGGGGACAAGCTAAATGGATAAAGTAATATGTTAATACAAACTAATTTTATTGCAGGTAAGATGAACAAAAGCGTTGATGAACGCTTGGTTCCTGTGGGAGAGTATGTAGACGCATTAAATGTGCGTTTAGGTTCTACTGAAACAACAGAAATAGGTGCTGTTGAAAATTCGAGAGGAAATACAGGGTTAACTGTTTTAGAATATTTAAACAACCCAATATCTCAAAGCTCTCGTTGTATTGGAGTTTATGAAGATGGAATGCAAGAAACACTTTATTGGTTTGTTCATGATCCTGCTAATCCTGTATCGGCTTCTGGAAAGGTTGATTTAATAGTATCTTTTAATGTTAATACTGGTACTTTAATATATCACCTTGTAAGTGAAACTGTATTAAACTTTGATCCACAATATTTAATTACAGGGGTAAGTAAAATATCTGAACTTTTATTTTTTACTGACGACAAAAACCCACCAAGATATATTAATAGAACAGGACAAAATGGTTCTAATTATCCAAGTGACGCTCCTGGTACACCTAATCCTTTAAAAGAAGAAGATATTAGTGTGATTGTAAAACCCCCTGGTTTTGAAAATGATAATACATTAGCATCTACAGAGCCTTTAGGAGCGCCTTACTTAGAGTTAGAAAATAATAATACCTCTGAGGATTATATGGAGGGGAGATTTTTATGTTTTGCTTATAGGTATAGATATGTAGACGGAGGTTATAGTGCTACGTCATTATTTACTAACCCTGCTTTTGAGCCTAAAGAATTTAACTTTAGTTTAGAAAACTATCAGAATGACGGAATGATTAACCAGTTTAATCAAGTCAAGGTTTATTTTTCTACGGGTTCTAAAAGAGTAAAGGAGATTCAATTACTATATAAAGAAACAACATCTAATAATATTTACGTTGTAGACAGAATTAATAAAGCAGACTTAGGGGTTCCATCGGACACCTTTATTAATAGAACATTTAATAATCAAAAAATCCTTACAGTATTAGGTTCTGACGAGTTGTTAAGATTATATGATAATGTTCCTAAATTAGCAAAGGCTCAAACCATACAAGGTAATAGATTAATGTATGGTAATTTTGTGGATCAATATGATATTGTAAATCACAGCGGGAATGTTATAAACCCTAATTATAGTTTGCAACCTATATCTACTAATTTTGGAGCCGAAGATCTTCCTGTGAATTCTGCTTCTTCAGCTACCTATAGTATTGATCCTGCGGGAGCACAAGCTATTACTGCTGGACAAATTAATTTTGATTTTTCTGTTATTCCTAATAATATTCCAGCGGGCACGATATTTAGTTTGCAATTTGTTGTTCAACATGTATTAGCAGTAGATCGTTCTCCTGTCACTCCTGGTGCTGATTTTGTTTCTACACTTCAACCTGACTTTAATGTTGTATTTACTTTTACTGCTCCCGTTAACTATGCTACTCCCCAAGCGATGATTACGTCTGCAGACTTTTTGGGTGTGGTAGGTACATCGGCAAGTATTGTTGCATTATTACCTTCTAATCCCATTGCGTTGGCGGCTGCTCAAACAACAACTGATAGATATAATAATCAATTATCTACAGTTAACGCTCCTATTTCGACTAACTTAAATACTTTAGAGTTATTTAATAGTGCTATTACAGGGCAATGCCCAGCTGTTCCAATTGTTCCAAATCCTCCAATCGCTCCTGTATGTACACAAGAACCTTGGAGTATAACTACTACTGCAGGTAATAATGTAAACTTTACCTTAACAGCTGCTCAATATTATTTTGATGATGGCTTAGGTAATCCTAATAGTGTAACTAATCAATTTAATTATTATAGTTTTAAAGTTGCCGATTGTCAAGGTTCGTTCACTACAACTCCTGATACAGGAAGTTTACATAGTGATAGAGATTTTGAAGTAGGCATTGTATATATGGATAAGTTTGCAAGAGCTTCTACTGTGCTAACATCTCCTACAGATACGGTGTATTTCTCTCCGAGAACTATGACTACTAAAAATAAAATACAAGTTAACTTAGAAAATGAGGTTCCGTTTTGGGCTGAAAAATATAAGTTTGTAGTAAAGCCAAGTCAAGGAGATTACAATACTATTTATTGTAACATGGTTTATCAACAGAGCGGGACACCTGCTGGTATTGGGCCAGAACCTTTTACGACTGACAATGCAAGTTGGTGGTTTAGATTAGAAGGAGATGCTCAAAATTTAGTAAAAGTTGGAGACCAACTGACGGTAAAAATGGATTCTGTTGGAGCAACAGGAGAGAGAATAGTAACAGAAGTCTTGGATAAGGAAGCGTTGTATACAGGACAGATAGTGGCGGGGAGTTTAGCTGGGTTGTACATGAGATTAAAACCATCAGGGTGGCAGCCTAAAAATCCTAATGCGCCTGAAAATATACTATGCTCTACAACAAAAACTAATAGTAGTAGTAATACAGGATGCAGTGATGCGTGTGATGTTATAACAGGTTGTGGGGTTAATAGTGCGGGTACTGCAGCACCAATAAGTGCGGGATCATCTATATTTATCAAAGTAAGAAATAGAAGAGGTGGTGGTGGTGGATCGTGTAATGACTGTGAAATAAATTGGTCAAAAAGATTTCAAGCCTCTCAAGATTATACATCTATTCATGCATGTTTAATTGGGGAGCAGTTTGTTAATATGGTTAACGATAGCACTGCTACAACTGTAGATGAAATGGATATTTATTTTGATCCTGCATTATATGGAGATGCTACTCAAGGTGGTAACGGTTTAACTAAACCAAGTTGCTCATGTTTTAATTCAGCATTATATGTTTTTGTAAATGCTGCGGGAGAGCAGTTTATTAGAAATACAGGGGCTATTCCTTTTTGTTGGGACTTTTACCCTTTTGATGGAGAGAAAGCAACTTTTCATTTAAAAGTAGAAATATCTTTTTCACCAGGAATATTTTGTTTTGAGTCTGAAACACAAACAGCTGATCCTAATTTATTTTATGATGCTTCTGAATTATTAGATGTTAATATTCTTCCTAATGGCACAAGGCTTCACAATGCAACTACAAAGTTTAATCCAACTTTACAAAATGAACTTATAAACCAAGGCTGTCAAGATACTCTTGGAAACTCTATACCTTGTCAAGACCAAGGTATAGGAACTCCTTTACGAACGGTTTTAGATTTTAAAAATTGTTTTGTATTTGGAAACGGGGTTGAGAGTTTTAGAATTGAAGACAGAATAGATGCTAAAAGTTTTGATTTAGGTTCAAGGTTTTTAGCGGTATCAAATCAAGATTTTAAAGAGACAGATAGATTTGCAGGAATGACATATAGCGGAGTTTATAGTGATTCTGCAAATTCTAATAATCTTAATGAGTTTAATTTAGGACTTGTAAATTTTAAGGATTTAGAGAGTACATTTGGTCCTATTATGAAAATGTATTCTCGTGAAACAGATATACTTATATTACAAGAAGATAGAATTTCATATGTATTGTCGGATAAAAATGTTGTAACCGACTCTACGGGTGGAGGAGCTATTGTATCTGTGCCTGAAGTTTTAGGCCAACAAATTGCTCGAATAGAAGAGTTTGGTATTAGTTTTAATCCTGAAAGTTTTGCTTCATGGGGAGCTTCTATGTTTTTTACCGACACTAAAAGAAGTGCGGTATTAATGCTTCAAGGAGCCAGTTCTAACAGTGACCAACTGACTGAAATTTCTTCTTTTGGAATGAGGTCTTATTTTAGAGATGAGTTTAACGCAGGTGTTACTAAACAAAAGTTAGGCGGTTATGATCCTTATATGGATGAGTATGTTTTAAGTTCTAATGATATTGGAGTTCCGATGCCTTTACAAGTAATACCTTGTGGGCAAGCGGTCACTCAATCTAATGCTATATCTCCTTTAGAATATGAAGTAAACTTAGGATCAGTTATAGGTCCAGTAACGGTTACTTATCAAGTCAATGCCCCCTTACAAATTGAAATACAATGGCCTATAGGGACGCTCATTACTTCTTTTGGGGCTAACACATCATCAAGTACAACTTTTCAAAAGACTGCATCAACACCCACTAATGCTAAAATAATTTTAACTCCTATTAATCCATCTACAGCACCTGTAGATTATACGGTTACTATGGAGTGCCCACAAGAGCAGTCTTTACAATTAATAGAAGTGGTAGTTAACACAACTAATTATTTTGGCGAAAGTATCCATACTGAATTTAATTGGGATGATATTGCTAATGGTGGATCATCGTACAGTCCTTTACCTAATATGACTGCTGTTAATTTAAATAATTCTAACCCAACATCTTATTACAATAGTACGTTTGGAGTAAGGTCAGTAGGGGTATTCCCATATAGCGGTGCGGACATAACTTTACGAACTCGTAAAATATCTCCTGACACGTTTGACTTTAACCCTGCTATTCATAAGTTTAGAATATTATCATCTAACACATTATATAATAACACTCCTTCGGATATAGCAAGTTTATTGGCGGCTTCTTCAGTAGTTACAGGAATTACAAACCCATCTCCAGGAGTTTTTCAATCTACTGAACCATTATTTAACATGCCTTTAGCTAATAATAAATTGTATTTAATTTGGGATTTAAGAGATGTGGTTAACGCTCAACTATGTTATAGTCCTCCACCCCTCACTGCTTTTGATGCATGTTGTAATTGTGATAACCCTTGTACTAAATGTGAGTTTGGGCCTCAAACATCTTCTTTTGGAGGTGCATGCTTAACTGATGTTAATGATTTTGGATCGAGTTCGTATTCATTTAATAATACAGGAGCAATACCTGTACTTGGAGACACAGTATTTTCTACTCCACTTAACGATTGTAATCCTTTAGGAGGTTTTCTGTCAGGAGGTTTTTATATAGTATCCCCTGTTTCTCCATCGGTTTTACCAAAGCAATGGGTTCAGATTGGAGCAAACGGAGTGGTAATAGATTCAGGAACATGTTAAAAATAAAATAAAATGGCAACTTTAGTAAATGTATATTATGATGGTTTAACTTTTTCAAACGCAACAGGGATATTTACCGACTCATCTTTAACTATTTATGCAGCAGCAGGATGGTACGCTGAGTCAGGTATATATAGATATTGGGACGGGGCAGGAGTGTTAGGCCCTCCAACTACATGTCCTGTATGTCCTGTAAGTTGTGATGAAGTTATTAGTGGTGCTGGGCAACAAGGAACTTATTTATTAGAATTTGATGCTGGAGAAAAAACAGGGGCTGTAATTGTAATTTTTAATCCACAAGCTGTTCCTGATAGATGTCAATGGACTTATGATGGTGTAAGTGCTTCAGAATATTCTTCTCCTTCTGAAGGTTATTTACAAGGAGTAATTGGAGTTTACACAAATCCTCCAACTATCCGTAGTGGAACTACTGCTTGTGATCCTTCTACTACTCCTTGTGCGCTAAATCAACTAACAGAAGTTGGATTTGATTTTAGTACAGTAGTAAATTTAGGAGTAGGTGGTACACAAGTTGTAATAGACACTACAACAGGATTGCTCGCATCTGTTCCTGCTCAAGCAATTGCAGCAGGACAAGATTATATAGTAATAGCAGATATAAATGGGGGGGCTGCTACTCTATCAACAAATGGAGTTGCTTATACAATTGCTACTGGTGCTCCTACTAATGACTGCTTCCCTTGTGGAGTTAATCCTATTTGTAATTCTAACGGTAGTAACGGGTTAACTTATACAGGAACAGAGTTTGAATATGACAATGTATTTAATACTTTTACTGCCACAGGAAACACAACAATTCTTGGCCCTTATACAAGTAATGCTTTAGGAGGCACAACTTTGACAGCATCAGCTCCTGGTAATTGTATGATGGTAATTCCTAAACCTAATCCATTTCCTACAGCAATTAATTTACAAATGGATGGTCCTTGCGGAGGTACAGCTTGGAGCGTAACTTTAAATTGTCCTAATGCTTTAAATGACTTTTCTTGTAAACCCCATCCAATGTCTTGTGGAGATACTTTAACAGACGTTATGTTTACTGCTCATGTGGGAAATACTACAGGATTTTCTCCAGGAATAACTGTAAATGATTGGGCTTTTGCAGATGTTAATGGTGTAAACCCAAAACCAGCGGGGATATACGGAGTAGATATAGGAGGAGTAATAAATTGTGTAACGGTTAGTGCAAATGGAGTTGTAACTGCTGTATCAGTATGTACAACAACGTGTTAATAAATAAAAATAATAATTATGTCAACATGTAAAACTTTAACCTATAGCCAAGAAGCGCAAGGATGGCCTTCTTTTTATTCTTACTGTGCTGATTATATGATTGGTATGAATGGTTATTTTTATACTTTTTCGGGAGGAAATTTATACCGACACAATACAAATCCTATTAGAAATAATTATTATGGCGTTCAATATAATTCTTCCATAACAGGAGTTTTAAATGTGGAACCTAAAACCATTAAATTATTTAAAACAATGTCATATGAAAGTGATGATGTGTGGGCGTGCACTTCTTTATTTACTGATTTAGGAAATGGATCTATGTTAGCCACTTATTTTGAACAAAAAGAAGGAGAGTGGTTTACATTTTTAAGGGAAAATGAAGGTACTAAAAATTATAGGCAGAGAAGCGTAAATGGTATTGGAGTATGTACTAATGTAGCGGGACCTATTAATGCGGTCGTTGTAACTTTTGGAGTTTCAATTGGTAGTATCTTGAGTGTAGGAGATTTTATTTATACCTCCACTATTACTTTACCTGTTGCCCCACCACCTGGAACTCCTCAAGCAGCGGCAACGGGAACTCAGCCCGTTTATTCAGGACAAGTTACCGCTGTAGATAGAGTTAATAATACTATAACTTTCGACACCACAGTGCCTGAAATAGGTACAGGTGTGCTTGGGGTTCCTCCTGTAATTGGGGATGGCATTGTCTTCTTTAAAAACGTAGTAGCTGAATCTCATGGGGCTCGAGGATACTTTATGCAGTTTACGCTTGAAAATACAAATATTAAGGCTGTAGAATTATTTGCGGTCGGTAGTAGCGTAATGAAATCGTTTCCATAGATTTTATTATCTTTGCATAAATGAAATTAAGTATAGAACCATTACAAGAAGGAGATTATGAAAACATTCTCTGTGGTTGGTGGAAAGATTGGCGATGGACACCTCCTTCAAAATTATTTTTACCAGACAATGGAATGGGAGGTTTTATGGTTTATGATGATGGAATTCCTGTTTGCGCAGGGTTTATGTATCTCACAAATTCTAAAGCAGTATGGTGTGATTGGATTATATCTAATTTTAATTATAAAAATAAACAAGGAAGGAAAGACGCTATAGAACTTTTAATTAATACCATAGCAACTTTAGCTAAAGAATTAGATAATAAATTTGTATATGCTCTTATTAAAAATAAACCTTTGGTAGATAGTTATAAAAAAGCAGGGTTTAAAGAGGGTAGTTCTTATACAAGTGAAATGATAAAAATATTATAATATGGCAGTAACAACAGCAGCAGTAGTGGGCATAGCCGCAGCGGGAACCAGTGCGGTTTCGGGTTTTATGAATGCTTCTGCACAAAAAAATGCAGCAGCAAAAGCGGAGAAGGCTGCACAAAGGGCTATGGCTAATGCTCGTAGACAGGCAGAGGTAGATAATTATGCGGGACTCGATATTCCTTTAGATGCGTTTGCTGCTCAAAACGAAGCTAATATAGCCGCTGATAAGCAAGCTATGGAAGCCTTACAAGAAGGGGATTCAAGAGCGTTAGCCGCAGGTGTGGGTAGAGTAGGTGCACAACAAGCTGCAGGTACTGAGCAAACTCGTATAGCTATGGCAGACGAAATGTTTAATATTGATAAAATGAAAGCTGACTCTAAAGAGGCTATTAAACAACAGATGGTAGCAATGGATGTGGGCGAAGCTAAGATGCAAGATCAACGAGCAAGAGAGGCGGCACAAATGAGACAACAAGCTATTCAGCAAGGCATACAAGGTATACAAGGAGTAGCGCAAGGTGTAGGAGATTTAGCTCCTCTATACGGTAAGTCTATGAATGATAAAAGAGCAGGTAAAATTGTAGACAATCAAGATTTCCAAACAGGATATAACGCAAAACGTACAGCGGCAGGAATGGATGCTATTGATTTCTCTAATCAATCTCAAAGAGATAGTATTTTTAATCAAGTTTCTAACCAAAGTGTTACAGGTAAAGGTTTTAGAGGAATGAATAGAAGCGGAAATTATGCGGATATATACAATAATATGACATTCAAAAGCGACTAATGGCAAGAGATTTAAATATAAAAGGCACAGCGGGTATAGTTGATAATGATCAGTATGTATACCGTAAAGAGAGAGATATATCTAAAACTATGGTCGATTGGGGACAAGCGGCTAAAGATATTACTCAAACCATTGAAACAATTAGAGATGATAGGGCTTCTCAAAAAGCAGACTTAGAAGAAAAATCTCGGACAAGAATGAACGAGCTCGCTAAGCTCGAGCAGTATGATAGTGAAACCCTAAACACTAAAATGATAGGGGCCAGCCATGAGGGTGGTAATTTTATACAAATGCAAAATGATTTAATGAGACGTGGTCTTATTAATCCTTCTGAGTTTTTACAATCTACACAACAATTATCAGATAATTTTACACAACTAAAAACAGCAACTAAAGGATGGGATGCTCATTATAAAACAGCAATGAGTAGACTTGAAAAAGATCCTAAAACAGGGCTACCAACAGCTAATGCTATGGAGCAATTTATAAATGAAGGAATGGCTGGTTTTGGAAATTTAGCTAATTTAGATTTAATAGTAAACCCTACTACAGGAACATTATCTTTTCTAAAAAAAGGAGCTGACGAAAACGATCCTGCTAATCATCAAAGTTTAAATACTATTAATGCTCGTATGACTCAACGAAGTGATTATTATGATTTAAGTACGGGTGTTCAAAACGAAGTTGAAAATCTTGGAGAGGTAGTTACTTCTGAGTACATGGCCCGACAAGGAGTTAAAACCACAACAGACTGGTATAAATTAGAGGGAAATAAAGAATTGATGGCAGATTTAGTAGAGACTCAAATGGCTACGGATTCTCAGAAGATTAGTATTATGCAAACTCATATGAATCTTTCGTCAGATAATATGACTCGAGATGAAAATGATCCTCGTTTAAATCCTGAGAGTGATGAATATGATGAGTCAACTGTATTGGTTGTTGCTAATCCTGATGGATCAGGTTCAGTGAAACCTGTTTTCAGTCAAGCTCAAGAAGATAAAATGAAGGAAGTAGTTGCTAATAGATTTAGAGCACAGATAGATAAAAAGATAGAGCTTGTTAAAGGTTATCAACCACAACAAGATACGCCTTATACTGGAGGACAGAGAAAAGAAAGAAATCAAAACTTTAGTTATGTAGATCAAGGTGCAAAAATAGTTTCAGGTACTCAACAAGAATTTCAAGAAGGTGTAACTACTTTATCCGAGGCATATAATAATTCCCCTAAAGGACAAAAGAATCCATTAGCAGATAATCCAGTAGATAGAAATTCAGATCCAAACTTTATATTAATTACTTATCAAAGTGGAGAGGTGAAGAAAATTCCTCGTTATCAATTAGATAGTAGTGGTGATCCTTTGTTGGATGATAATGGTAATAAAAAACGAAGAGATCAGCAGCAGCAAAATGCAGAGATACTTTCTTATATGTCACCAGTAGAAGGATCAACTGACCAGATATATAAAGAGTACAATAAAGAAAACCCAGATGGTATAAAAGATTATGGAGGTAGCGATAAAGAAGTTAACTTTTTAGGCGAAGGAGAGGCGAAAATAACAGACACCGACTTAACTAACTATCCTGTTCTAATAGATGGTAAGGCAAGTCAATTGTCAGATAAATTGGAAGAGATTGCTACGAGTGGTAAGTTTGATGGAAAGAAATTAGACCTTTACAAGACAGAGCTTGATGCGGTTTTATCAAAAGAATTAAAAGATTTAAATCTTCCTTATAAAGTTGAGGTAGCTGATGAGTGGTTTAGTACGAATTCCATCTATGTAACCATTGATGGCAATAAAACAAGAATAGAATTCAAGCCTACACAAGCGTCTAAATTATTATCTGAACTTCAGGAAGCAATTAATACAGCTAAGACAAATATTAGAGATAAGAGAACTGCGGAAAAGGAAAAGAAAAATAAAGAGCAAAAGAAAAAACAAGACGATAAAAAGAAGAATAAAAAACCAAACGTAGGGTAATATGAACGAAGAAATTTTAAAAAATATTTGGGATATATTGTCTTCCGAAGGAGCGACTGACAGTGATTTTGAAACGTGGAAAACTAATTTTTCAGGAGATGAAGAAATCCAAACTAATGTCCATACCTATTTAACAGAAGGTGGTCACACTGAAAGTGATTTAGAAACATGGTCTACTAACGTAGGCTTAAAAAAAAAAGACGATTCACAATCTTCTGCCGAAGAGGAAGTTATGGAATCCGATACAGAAGTGGTGGAACAACCTGGCTCATCGGAGCCTTCAGATCAAGAACTTCCTGATCCCTCTACTCAGACTGTCCCACAAGTAGAAGAAGTACCTACCCCTGAAAATGAATTTCAGTTTGAGCAGCCAATCCCTACAGATGTTCAAGCTGAAGTAGCAGGTAGTACAAGTGTTGCTCCTGCAGTAGAACCCATTATAGAGGACGAAAGTATTGTAACAGAAGATGTACAATACGATCCTATGGAGCGTGGTGTTGATGCAACAATTACCTACGATAAAGATGCTACTCCATTTGAAAGATCATTATCTTATATTACAGGAGACCTTATTGAAAGAGAAGAGGAAGAAGTAATTAACAGAATGAATTATCATTTTGCTGATTACGGATTTGAATTTGAAGAAACAGGGATAGGTGATAGTATGATTGTCACTGCAGAAAACGGAGAAGTGTTGGAAGTAGATTTAGATCCTTTTATGGGATTGCGTTCTGAAAAAACATCGGCAGAACTTAAAGAATTTTTAGATAAAAACAAAGTAGTCTCTCCTGAGATGGAAGCTTTAACCTCTGAATATGATTTGAGTCGTAAAAAGTATTTTACAGCTGCAGCTATGACTGATGATATCAAAGAAGTGAGAAGTCAAAGTAGTGAATTAGGCAAAAGATACCAAAATTATTTATCAGAATCAAGTCAGAACCAAGCAGCGATAGACAATCTTCTGTCTTTACCTTCAAGAAATGCAGAGCAAACAAAAGAATATAATAATCTTATTGCTGCTAAAAAATTATTAGCAGAAAAGAAAGGCCAATTAGGGAGGGACTTTAGAGAATTTAGAACCTATTCATCTCAAATAGACAGAGCTGTAGGAGATTATACTACCATGAAAGAGGATGATGGTAATAAGCTTTCTACTTTAGGAAAAGGAATGTATAATTATTTTGTTACCCGAGGTATACCAAAGGTTATTGCTTCTGCTTGGGGTGGAGGAGTAGATGGTTTTTATGGTTTGGCTCAAATGATTGATGAAGATTTTGGGATGGATGAAGATGAAAAAAGAGAAAGATATATAACTATAGCTCAAGACTTAGGGTATGAAGTTCCTGAAAATATAAATGATGAAGGAGTTTATGAATCATGGTTAGATAAAATGATGAATACAGGCTTTAGTAAAGAAGTTGAAGAAGGAGAAGATGTTCCATTAACTACTGGAATGTTTCCTGATAAAATACAAGAGCAATTAATAACTGAAGGATATGATCCAAGTAGACAAATAAATGCTCGAGGTATAAAGATGTGGAAAAAAGATGGAGGTTTACTTGGTAATGGAGGATATGTTGATATACCTCTTTATGCTTTTGATAAAACAGTAGGAGAAAGATTAAAAAGATTAGTGTTAGATGCAGAAGTAAAGTCAGTTAAAAACCCACAAAAAGAAGCTATAAGGGGATCGTTAGATTGGGCTGCCGCTGAGGGTGTTTCTGATGAAAAAATTTCAGAGATGAGTAGAGATAGTTTTGTGTACGAAGGACTGTTTGGACTGGCTGAATCAGGGCCTTCTATTCTTGTAGGTTTCTTAGGTAAAAACAAAGGAAAGTCTGTAGACAAAACTGCTAAATTAACAAAGAGATTAGCTCAAAGATTTAAAAATTATATTACCAGTCCTGGAGCTGTTGCTCAAACTATGAGTTTTAGTTTATTACAAACAGATGCATTAATGCAGGAGATGGAAAATGATCCTGACTTTAAATATGTAACTGAGACGGAAAAGAAAGCAATTACTTTTCCTTTAGCTATAACTACAGCGATATTAGAAAGATATGGTCTAAGAAGTATTGCTCGTAATAAATCTCTTACTACTTCTTTAATGAATCAAATAACTAAAAGACTTCCTAAAGGAGCGACTCCTAAAATGTTTACCGATATGGTAAACAAAATAATAAGTAATAATATAGCCAGAGGAGTATATAAATTTTCATCACGAGCTGGTACAGCTGCAGCTGCCGAATTTGAAACAGGAGCTTTACAACAGGTTTCAGAAATATCAATGAAGAATGTTTGGAACGACATGTATGAAAAAGATATGTTTAACACTCCTGAAATGTGGTCTGAAGAATTTGGAGACCAAGTGCTGAGAGCAGGATTAGCGGAGTCAGTAGGTGGTTTTGTAATGGGCACACCAGGAGCTTTAATTTCAGCATTTGAAAAGGGGAATATTGATAACATACCAGAAGGGATGGTTACTTTGTTTAACGAAATTCGTAATGATAAAGTAACAGTAGAAGCTTATAAGACTCAGCTGGATTTAAAAGTAGCTAATCAAGAGATGACTAAAAAAGAAGCTGCTCAAGAATTATTAAACTTTCAAATTCTTTCATCCGCTGCTGAAACAGTTAATACCGAAAACGACCTAACAGAAAAGCAAACTAAAGATGCTTTAGGGTTAGTATTTTTAAAGAATAAGATTGAAGGAGAGATGGAGGGTATGGATCCTGACCTCGGTACATATAAAAAGAAACAAGAAATTCTTACAACTATTAAAGATAGGTTATCTAAAATAGGAACTGACGAAGAAATAACAACTAAAACTGAAGACAATGCCATTCAAGAGCCAAGCACAGAGACGGTGGATGTACAAGAATCTACCGAGGGTAGCCAAGAAGTGGGAGAGCGAGACCCCCAAAGGGGGCCTACCCAAGAAAGTATCGAAAGTGAAACAGATACTGACACGCAGACGCAAGAGGAAGTAAGTCCTGAACAATCTGCCGAGCAAATAGAAAAATTAATTACAGAAGAACAAGAAGATTCTAATACAGAACCGCAGCCTATACCTGAAGGACAGTTAGAGGTGGTAGATGAGGTAGTGTCTATTAATAAAGCTCAACAAGAAGTAACAGAAGAAAACCCTTTTAAACAGGGAGTAATAGAAAGAGTGGGTAAAGCAGCTAAAGCTTTAAAGAAAGTCATACCTAATCTAAAAATTATTATGCATGAGAGTGCAACTGACTTTAATAAAGCAACAGGCAGAACAGGAAGGGGAGCTTTGCAAGACGGAGTAGTTCATATTAATTTAGAAAAAGCAACTAATTCTACAGTAGCTCATGAAGCCTTTCATATTGTTTTGCTAAGTAAGTTGAGTACAGATGCTGAAGCTCAAAGGGTTACTAAAAGAATGATGGAATCTATTGCTAAAGCATTACCTAAGAATGATCCTTTATTAAAACAAATTAATGAGTTCACTCAAGGTTACGAGGCTAATATTCAAAACGAAGAAAAGTTAGCAGAAATACTTGGTCAACTATCTGCTAATTACAAAACATTATCAGCACCTCAGAAAGGAGTTATTGGTAAATGGATTGATAGAATAGCTAAGGCTTTAGGTTTTAACATATCTGAGTTCACTAAGTCTGATCAAGATGTTATTGATTTACTTAACACATTAGCATCCAAAGTAACAACAGGAGTTGAGGTTGAAGAGGGAGATATAAAAGTTATAGAAGAGATTAGAGAAGATGGAGGCCCTACCGAACAAGGCGATGGTGGTGAAGTTGGAACGGTAAAAGTAAGAGAGCAAAAAGATTCTCGAAACACTCCAAAAGTAGAAACAGATACCAGACCTTTTGCTAAGTTAATTAAAAATAAAGACCTTGGAGATTTTGATGGTCAACCTTTTGTTACTAATATGTATGACTTTACTACAGCTGGGACGGTAGATTTAGGTAATGGTATTACGATAAATCTATTTGGAGGCAAAAGTTATGTTCCGTATATGATGGAAAAACAAGGTAAAAATTTAGGAGAAATTTCTAATGTAGCTGCGTTTAACACAAAGGCTCAAGCAGAATCTTTTATACGTAACGCAACTGAAGGTGGGGCTAATTTATTTATGCCTCACTCTGGATCTACTGAAGGATCATGGCAGTTTCAGCAAGCTATATTTGAACAAATAACTAATGCAGCTTTAAATAATAAAATTCTTTCTAAAAAAGATATAATAAATTCTTTTAATGAAGTGCTTAGTAATGCGGAAGGAAGAAAAGCATTTAATAGGTTTAAAAAGAAGTTAGGTAAAAATATTAGAAACTTTAATTCATTTGCTAAAGATCCGTTAGAGATAGTTAGGTTGTTAGATATTAAAAACAACTACTCTCCAGATTTAAGAAAAGCTTTAAACGATAAGTTAGTGGCGAATAAAAAGTTTCAAGAAGCAATAGGCGTTAAATCAAAAGAAGCATTTGCTAAACGCATGGAAGATGTTTTAAATAAAGGGGTTGAAACAGGTGATATTATGTCGGTTATAGAGTTTGATAATACTAATTTTGAAATTAGAAACCCAAAACCAGGTGATGTAGATTATCATCCTTCTTTTGCTTACACTATTTTATCTACTATTAAAGGTATTTATCAGCCTACTAAATTTTATAAATCTTATAACATAACAGATACTTATACTAAATATAACATAGGCGGAGAAAGTGTATCTCGTAAATCTAAACAAGGGCCAGAAAAATTTAAAGCCTCTAATGTTACAAGTAGTGCGGGGGCTATACCGAAAGTGGCTCAGAAGAAACCTGCAATTCGTGAGCAGAAAGAGGCAAGCAGAAAAGACAAGTTATTTAAGCTTGGTAACCAATATGGTTTAAAACAAAATAACTTTTTCCCTTCAAGCTTATTTAACCCTCAAGCTTTAAGAAAAAAAGCACAAGAGTTAGGGTATACTTTAGAGGCTTTATATTCTGAAGAAGGATATGATAGGGGTAGATTAACAGGATATGCTTTCTATACTAAACCAAAAGCTGATCGTGGAAGTATGGTTAAGTTTCCTGCTCAAAGAAAAAGACAGTTTAGTCCAAGGTTTCAAAAAGAATTTGATAAGTTTTCTAATCCTGTAGATATAATAAATCTTGCAAGACAAGCAGGCTTTAGTGATAAAGAAATAAGTTACTTTCTTAAAACAAAAAAAGGTTTAAAGGTTAAGGAGATAAAAGACTTAATGGAAGTTAAGGTAGATATATTTGAATCTATGCCTTCTATCTTTGGGGAAATTCCTGGAGGACTTATAGCAGGTCGTAAGCTATACGAAGCTACTATGAATAAGTTTAACGCTTTAGTAAGTAAAAATTCTAAGTTACCTAAAGGAAAACAGAAAAGTATTTCTTCTCTTATCAATGAGTCTATTGAGTTTATGATGACTCTTAAGCCATATAAGACAGCAACTGAAGGGGTTGAATCTAAAACATTACCTTCTACTTTACAACAAAAATTACAAGCATCAATGCAAGAAGCATTAGGTGGTAATAAAATTAAGGATGTAAGTAAGACTATTACTAATCTTAAAAAATTAATTCGTGAAAAAATTAAAGGTGCTCGTGAAATTCGTGACGTAAAAAGACAATTACAAAGAGCTATACGAGAGATAATGCCTAAGTCAGAGTACAGTAAAGGTGAGGTTATGAGTTTACTAAGAACCATACAAGAGGCTGAACCAGCTTGGCTTAAAGGAAATTTAAGAAACCTTATTCAACAAGTTGAGGAAATGGGTGCTAAAAAGAATGTTGCTATTCTTGATAAAGCTATTAAAAAAATTCTTGATAAAAAGTTTGAAGTAACAGTTGGAGGAAAAAAAGTAGTAGTCAAAATAGATGGTGAAACAGCTAAAGTAATTTCATCTATTAAAGATAAACTATATAAAGCAAATGAAATACAAGAGGATATTATTCAAGAGCAAACTAAAATAATGGAATCCATTACAGAGTTAAATGAAAAGTTAGAGCTTACCGAACAAGAAGAAACAGATCTGTTAATTTTAAACATTGCTTTAGGAATAAATAGTTCTAAGTTAATGGAGGATAATAACCCTCGTAAAGCTGACCAGTTAGCACAATTATATAATGATTTAAAAGCATTAATTACTATTGGTCGTAATAACTTTAAAGACGCTGCTAAAGAAAGGTCAGATAGGTATGCTGAAAATACTACTAAATTTTATAAAGCCCTTACTAATACTAAAGAAGATGTAGACTTAAGAGATCCAGAGGTTAAAGAAAAGATTTTAGCTGCTATTAAAGCAAGAAGAGATAGTAAAAAATCTACTTTTGGTAAAACTCCAATTGGTATGCACTTAAACTACATCAAAGAAAACATGACAGGTTTTTTAAGGAGAGGAACTCTTGGGTTAAGTCAATTAACTTCTGAGTTAGATAAGTCTCCTGGTGCACAATTTGAGGGTTTCATTAGAGATTTTATATATCGTAGAGTAAATGAATCAACACGAGTATATAAAGAAAATGAGATGGCTTTAAACCAACTTTTCATGGAGCAGTCAGAAAAATATTTAGGTAAAAATTATAGAAAAATAATAAAAGAATACAAACAAACAAAATTAAATTTTGAAGATCCAAATTTAAGTAAGTATTTAAAAAATCCACAAGCAGTAAAGGAAGCTAAAGAAAAATTGGATAACGATCCTACTTCTACTAATACAGAAAATTATAATGAAGTGATGAGACAAAACATTCCTTTTGGTGATTTAACTCCATTACAATTACAATACCTTTATTTTCAATATAAGCAACAAGACACTCATGCTGGTTTTGCTACAGCTTTAGGAAAAAATTTTGAAAGCATAATGGATGGATTGAGTGAGCATTTTGAAAACACATATCCTGAATTATTAGAGTTAGGACAATGGCAAGTAGATGTTTTACTCCCTTCTCTATACGAAAAGTATAATAAGGTTTATAAGAAAATATATAACACTGACCTACCTCAAAGAGATAACTATTCTGGTAAAACATTTAGATTAGTAGAAGGTAAAAAAGGAGAGATGGTTCCTGAAAAAAATAACCCATTATCTTTGTTTGGAGAGAACGGAACGTCACAAATGTCTATGAATGTGATTGGTAACTCTACCATGTTGACTATAAAAAATGATAATGAAATTTTACCTGTTGATGCTTTTGATGCTATTTGGAGTTATGTAAGAGATATGGAACATTTCCATGCCTATGCAGAAAACATGAATGAAATATCTAAAGTATTTAACAATGATATTATAAAGAAAGAAATTATTGCTCAACATGGTATGGAAGTTTATAAAGCTATTAGAGATTCTTTAATGGCTACAGCTCAAAGAGGAGCTAATCAATCAGACACTACAGTTAATTTTACTAACAGATTAAACAGTGTGTTTATATTTAATAAACTTGCTCTCGGATTTACAGTTTATTTAAAGCAGTTAACATCGGTTATTACTTATGGTAATTATATTGGGTATGGTAACTGGTCTAAAACTGCGGCTACTATGGGACCAAAAGAATGGGTTAAGACGTGGAAAGAAATTTCAGAAGATTCTGTTTATTTAAAATATAGATACTACCAACAGATTAGTAGAACTATTGAGGCATATAGTGAAAGTAGTATGCAAGAATATACTCCAGGAGACCAAGGCGATAAAATAGTAAGAGCTTTAATGTTTAATATTAAGGCTGGGGATAAACAAGCTATACTTTTAGGTGGTATTCCTAACTATGTATTCTTAAAAAAGAAATACGAAAAAACAATGACTGCCGAGGAAGCTAAAAAGAAAGCTTTAATAATGTTTGAAGAGCAAACAAAAGAAGTTCAGCAGTCCTCAGACAAGCAAGATAAGGATGCTTTGCAAAATCAAGGAGGTTATGTACAAATGTTTAATATGTTTATGTCAGCACCGAAAGCTTACTTCCGTCAGTTATTTGGAGGATATAGAGAGTTTGGGAGAAATATAAAAGATGGATCAGGTAAGGGAAGTATAGGTCAAAACGCCAGAACTATTGCTCTGTATCAATTTGCCTTACCAATGTTATTCCAATGGGTAGGATCAGGATTCCCTATGCCAGGTGATGATTGGGATGAGGAAGATACTAAAGACCAATTTAGAGCTGCCACGTTGAGTGTCTTTAATTCTATTTTTGTGTTAGGGCAGATAGCAGAATCAGTAGCTGACTATGCATCAGGTAAGCCATGGTATGCTGACATGAAACAGTTCCCAATATTTGATATAACTAAAGATATAATTAAGGCTTATGATAAAACTAATAACAAAGATCCTAAGAAAGCAGAAGCTGCCTGGAGATCTTTTGTTTATTCGGTCATGCCTTTAACTGCATTAGGAGGTGTGCCAGGAAAGTTTGCGGGTGCTCCATTCCCTACGATGGAAAAGTTAGCTCTTAATATTAAAAAAATACTTGATGGTGGTGGTAGTCCTAAAGAAGTAATGTTAAGGTTGTTTAACTATTCAGACTATGTTATTGAGGGAGGTAAAAAGAAAACAAAACCTAAAGGTAAAACTCTTAATAAAACTGAGATGAAAAAATATTTCCCAGAACTTATGGAAGCACAAGAAGAGCTTGAAAATTCTCCAGAGATGAAAGAAATTAAAGAAATGCAAAAAGAAATGAAAGCTGAAGAGAAGGCTATGAGAGAAGAAATGTTAGACCAAATGTTTGATAATAATTAAGTATAAATAGATGAGAAAATATAATGAAGATATCTGTATTGAGCAGACCTATGATGTAATAACAGGTAAAGAAACATTAAGAACTTTAATAGATGGTAGAGATGGTGTTCATTTATTATTTGATCCTACATACCCTTTAACTGAAATGGATGTAGAAGTATTCAATGTTTTAATACAACACTTTGTAGAGACTGAAGAATATGAAAAGTGTCAAAAACTTATTGAATTAAAGAAGATTCTGTTTGTGTAATTAATTCTGATTTTTCTATCTCATCTAATAATTGAGAGGCAGTGTAGATAGGGAGATTATCATTATAGTTCTGATAGATTTGAGTGAAGTTTTTTTCCTCCCTATCCCACGTCCATAAAGTATTTACATTGTTCTTTATATTCTTTTTAAGAACCCATTTTATTGTTGTGTATTTCATATTATTTATTTTAAACCCACTGTTGAGCAATAGCATTAGCCATTCCTTGAAATGTTTTACTTCTTAACTTACGCCTTTCTTCTGTAGTTTTAGCTGTAGATAACGCATCGTAATACCATTTAGCTTGTCGTTTCTTTTTTCCTTTTTTAGAAATAAACTCTACAAACTCTCCTTTATCTACAATATTAGTAGGAGTTAAAGGTGGTAAGTTCTTTAGCCAAAAACATGTACTTTTACTTGCTTTGTCTCCAAACATATATGGATGAACTATCTGATTAGGCTTTCTTATCTGACTACTTATTACGCTAATAGGATTTTCGATTGCAATCTTTTCAATAGGAGCGTCCATTAGTTTTTTCACAAACTCTAATGCTAATTCTCTATTATCCCATCTTTCTTTATTTTTACTGCCATCTTTATTATACAGCCATCTATTCCCGCTTACCGCTAAGTAAGTGCAAGGGGGATGAGCTATCATTAAATCATAATTTCCACTGTAGGCTTCTTCAATAGCATCATTTATTATATGGTATTCAGGATGTCCTCCACTACAAGGGATGAGGTCACACGAATAAGCCTCCCTTCCCATTTCTCTATATGCGTTTGCAATAGTTTGTGACTCTTCACAGGCTACTAATATTCTCATTATATAAAATTTTTATTATAGTTTTTTCTTTCTACTTCTAATTTATAATACAGAAAAGATTGAAACCCGTTAATGTGAGAGTCGGTTGGAAAAAAATATTTCCATCCTTTAGATTTGCCTTTGTTAATATAATAACAAAATGCTAATCCTATTTTACCACTGGTTTTTTTAAAATTAATTACCGCTGTATGATCTGAAGTAGGAATTACTTCGTCCACTTTGAATGATTCGTTATTTACATTACCCTCCCTGTTAGAATAGGAAAATCTTTTAGCAATAACTTGACTAAACTCCTTGAGTTCCTTCGCTATCTGTTTGTTCATTTAATTTAATTCTACGCTTATGAGTTACCAATCTATGACAATTAGAACATCTCACTTCGCACTTGTCTATTTCTCTTTGTATGGAAGCGATACTGTAAGCACTCCTGGCCATATCAGATATATTCATTTTCTTTTTTCCCCTTACATGATCATAGTCTAATAATATACTATTAGTTTCTCCGCAATCTATACAGCACGATTTTTCCTTTTCCTCCTTAACATATGCTCTATTACGAGCCCTTTGTTTTTTGTTTCGGTCAGCTGAACGTGCTTTTATTTTTCCTTTATTAGCTTCGTAATGTCTTTTACCTGCTGCGGCTTGGTCTATTTTACTTTTATATGCCACTTATTCGCAAAACCAAACAACTATTATATTAGACATTTCATTATCTTTACCACCTTGGTCTTGTAGCTCAACTGGATAGAGCAACAGCCTTCTAAGCTGTAGGTTATAGGTTCGAGTCCTATCAAGATCACTTTTATATTTCATCAGATAGTGATTGAATTAAGTCGGCTAACACCGTCATTAATTGTTGAGCCTTCTTTTTTGCCTCCTCATTATCCCTCTCCATTAAGTCTTCATATAGTTGATCACCGAAGTCGTGAATGCTTTTCGTCACAAAGTTAATATGCGAAATTGCTCTCTCGTCTTCAGGTGAAATCCCATTCATCCTTTTATAAAATTTTATAAGCCATTAATTACTTGCTTTAATTTATGTTCAACCTCTTGTATTCTATGCTCAGGAACCCTTTTATCTATAATAGAAACTAAGGTTTCATATCTTTTAGAGTTTTTTAATAACTCTTCACACTTTTCCTGAACATCTAATAGTGACAAATTTAACATTTTATTTTGTTCTTGCAAGATATTTATTTGTTTTTTTAATTCAGTAGGTTTTAACTCCACATAATCGGTAGCTTCCTCTAACCATAACGCCCTAATATTATGGTAATCTCTCTCCATTTGCTTATCAGATTGAAACATCCATTCTATTTCTTTTAGAGCATGTATAATTGTAGCGTGGTTTTTACGAAAAGAAAATCCTATATAGCTATATGTCATATAACAATCTTCCTTTAATACTTTATAGCAAATTGCTCTGGCTTTTACAAGCCTATCTGTTTTGATAGATGAATTAACATCTAAATTATAATAGGTGTTAACTATGTTTTTTATTGTATCTACCTTTAGTCGATCCATTTGATTCTATTTTTAAATTTAAATTATATAAGTCTAAATACTCATCCATAGATATTAATTTTATATCGCTGAGTATAGGTGTGTTATTATGTTTTTGAATTATTTCTATTGCAAAAGTAATTGGATCAGGCTTATGATTAGTTAAAATACCTCCCAATATAGTAGATGTTAGTTTATTTGCTGGTAACTCATAAATAGTGTCATCAATATATTTTGCGATCTTAAGGGAAACTCTTGTGTCTAATTCGGAAAGACTATCAAAAAATTCTTGAACAAAAAAAACCTCATTCACCTTTATATACTTCTGTTTTACATCCATGTTTTTCTAATTCTTTTAATCTATATTCTTGGAGCCTTGATAGCTTACCTGTTGGTTTTTTAACTTCTGAAAATAAAACTTCACATCCAGGGGGGATTGCAAGGAGGTCGGGGATACCATTCTTATTAGTCTTTATTAGTTTAAGAACATAGTAACCTTCCGACTCCAATTGCTTAATCCTTTTTGCTTGTATTTGTTGTTCGGTCATATTTATAATCTAAATAAAATCCTACCCCTACTATTATATTCATACCTATAGATGATATAATTTCCACAAAATCATGGAAATCGTGAATAGATAAATGAACATGTCCTACTACCCAAAAAGGTATTGCTAAATTTTGACTTACCCATATGAGTGTAAAAGCAACAAACCTTTTCATATTTACAAATTTACAAAATCCCTTTTGAAGTGTGTTAGGGTATAATCTTTCTTCTTAATAACCGCCTTATATATATCTTTTTCAATACCCCCTTTACTAAATATCCAATACACTTCATTCTTTAATCTATCTTTAGTTGTCATACGATCCCTTGACTGCCAATAAGATGTGGCACTAAAGTCAATATTATAGTATACTAAAGCGTGAGCCTTACGTAAAGATATACCTTCTCTTCCACTCACTATTTGTAATGCAATGTTTTTATTAGTGGTATTAAAACAATCTAAGTCATTACATATGTCATCTCCAAATACTTCTTTCAAAGCATTCAGCTCCTCTTTAAATTTATAAAATATTCCTACCTTAAGTCCTTTAAATCTTTTTTTAATAAACTTAGCTTTATTTAAATCTAATACCATAGAGTTTCCACTTTCAAACTTAATAGTCCCACTACATAACTGATGAACTTTAGTCATTAACTTAACAGATGTGTCCGCTAATATAACTTCAGACTCCCCTTCTACAACTAAATCTTTTTTAAGTTTCTTAATTAAGTCTGTGGTTTTATTCTCCATCTCTACCTCTAAAATTTGTTCATTGGTATGAACTACAAACCCCGCTTCTTTCTGACTAAACCTAATAGTATACGGGGCCATTGCTAATATAATTTTTTTATTCCCTTTTGAATAATCATTTATATATAACCCTCCAATCTTTTTTTTGACCACACTGATATATGTGTGAGCAAAGTCATAAAAATTTCTGAAACGACTAAAAGGATTCTTAGGAATAAAATATACTTGATGATACATTTGTGAATAAGCCTCTGGCGTAGGCGTTCCGCTAAGTAAAATAACATAAGGATTATTATGAAACACCAACTCCTTAACTTTTTTAGCTCTACCACTTGGTTTAGGAAATGCTCCCATGCCATGAGCCTCATCACATATAATAACATCCCATCCCTTTCTTGGTAATTTATGAATTGATTCATAATTTATCACAGTCATTTCATAGTGTGGTTGTAATAAATCATAGTCTGCTTGTATACTCGATATAGCTTTCTTTTTAGTAATAAACAAAACCTTTTTTATTTCTTGTAAACGATCACATATTCCTAAACTTGTTAAAGTTTTTCCAGTTCTAACTTCCATTGCTAAATAAAGGAAACGATGTAGTTTAATAATACCAACACCATTAGCAATAATATTTTTCTGATAATCTCTTAGCTCAATCATATTCCTAATTCAGATTTTTCGTTATAATGTGTTTTGTCTACAAACTCTATCCACTTTCCTAACATATCCTTACCTTCTAAGGGATTACATTGAAAAGAGTATTGAGAATAAGAAACTAACCATTTACCAAAACGAACTCTACTTACCGCCATCCTGGATTTAGGAGCATAATCTGGATATTCATTAGTAAAATCCATATACAAATCATTACTATATATTCTTTTGTTTTTTACGAGTTTAGAATTTTTTACCGAATCAATAACTCCACACCATTCTATAAACTCATGAGAGGTTTCAGCAGAAAACTTTCTTGTTTTTAAATTTACAAAGTCACTCTTAAGAAGTCCTTTATCTAAATATAGTTGTAGATTTTTAATCATATAATTATCAAACTGACACCAATCATTATCGTCCCACTCTCCAAACATTAATTTACCAAACTCTATAAGGGGAGTAAAATCTTTGGTATAAAACTGACTTAATTCTAACTCCCACTTTCTTCTTTCAAAAGATGATCCTTTACCTTTAATAGCATAATTAGTAGTGATTGCCACCTTTGGCGATTTACTAAATGGTATTTTAATTGCATCTTTATTTTTCTTTTCAAGAGTTAGACCTTCAGTAACTACACTAAATAATCTCTCAAAGTCAAAATGTTTTTTTACATCATCAAAGCAAAGTATCTGAGTATCAGCAGAAACTAATTGATAAGCAAAAGATCTTTCAAAATTAAAAGACTTACCATCTATAACTACTAACTTTTTCATATGAGTTAATCCGTTCATAAATAATCCCTTACCCGTTCCTCCTTCAGGGTTGTCTGATATAATCTCATCATTTAATATTGTAGCGGGACAATAAGATAAATTTTTCCATCCATGTAATAAAAATCCTATAGTAGATTCCATAGAGCTAACTCTTTTATCAGTAGAACCCGATATATTGTGTATAAATGTTTGATAATCACAATTAGTTACTTCACATACATCAAAAACCCTATCAATCACATGATCCTTCCAAACATACCCCCCTAAATCTAAGTAATCAATAGGTGTTATTTCATCCTTAGTTATCTTAACCGCACAATTAGTATAATACAAATAAGCAGTATGTTTATTGTCTGCAATAAAAAACACATCTATGGATGACAACAAAGTAAGAAACTCTTCTCTAAAATATCTCGTGCATTCGGCAAAATAATTATAAACTGATATATCATCTATATCTAATAAATAACTTAAAACAAAATCTTTTATTTCTTTTTCAGAAGTATGATCAATTAAGTTATTAGTAACCCTTACAAACACATAGTTCTTACTACCTTCTGGATTAAACTTATAAAATCCATTATCCTCTAAAAACTTTTTAAAAGATATATGAATAATTTTAACTACTCCTTTATCAGATTTACTCCAAAACTTTTGTTTATCTTGTTCGTCCTCTAATCTTCTAATAACATTTTCTAATACAGAATCATCTACCTCCATATTCTTCTCTAAATTAGATTTTATTTCAGAAGGAGCTATACCTTTTCTTAGTTTTTGTTTTACATTATTTACTTTCTCTTCATCCTCATAATACTTAGTTCCAAAATTTTGTACTTGTTTATATGCAGAATAAATTGTTCTTTTTATTTCGCTTTGAGGAAAATCTTTACTCACAAAATTACCCATTACATATTCGGCTAATGTTTTGTTGACACCAAAGTCATTAAAGGCAGATGCTAAAATATATACATTATTATTTCTCTCGCCATTATTTAATCCATACTTTCTCTCCCACCATTTTAAAAGAATTTCTACAATCTTATTCTCATCAGTAATAGGTATAGTTTGAACATCTTTATGTTTAACCACCTCTTGGTATTCTTGCTCAATAACTTGATTAAATACACTTGATTGTTCATTAATAAAAATTAATGGATCGTAAGACTCATAACATACTCTTGATACATTCTTACAGGCTACATCAAAAAACTCACTATTATAATGATGTTGTAAAGAATTAAAAAATTGTTTATGAGTTTCAATCTCATTAGGAATTTTAACTAACACCTTTAGTCCTAATCCACTTGGTGAGATAAAGACTGAGTAGGTGTATCTATCTTTAGTTAGTCTTTCTTTTTCCTCAAGCATTAATTTCTCAGAAGGAAAATTATCAAAGTCTAAACATATAAGTCCACTATGCTTGTTTAATGATGAATCATTTCTTTTTGTAAATTTACCACTAAAACATATTGCTGGTAATGATTGCTTTAATTCGTTTCTTACTTCTTTGTCTTTCTCTCCCCTTATTAATTTTACTATGTCTTGGGATGCTCCTTCTTGAATCCTTTCTAATATTTTTGATACATCTCTATAAAAAGGTTGAGCTGTATCTTTAATGTCTTTAAATATTGTTATTTCCATTTGTTCTATTTTATTTTATGACGACTTTATGACGACTTTATTTTATTTTATTTTACTACTTACTACTTATATATTCTTTCTTTATGACAATATGATAATAATATATATAAAATATATATAAAAAATAAAAGAGTATAGTGTTTTACTATAGGTTGTAAAAAAAGACAACCAACTCGTCATATCGTCATATTATAGAGAAAAAGAAAGGGGAACGAATCCCCCTCGCTTTACTCCATAAAAAAAGATTTAGAAAGGTAAGTCATCTTCTGCTTTTGCAGGTGCTTCTTCTTTCTTTGGTTCTGGTTTATAAGTGTCAACCGCTAAGTAATGTGTTTTACCATACTCATCAGCTCCATCTCTTTTAGCCGAAACATTTAGTTTGATATACTTCTTACCATTATATTCGAACATATGTTCTGCGGGTAAGTCAGATAAACAAACACTGCACGAGATTAAGTTCCCGTCAAACTTGGAAGTTCCACTTCCGACATAAATTTTTTCTTCTGCCATAATTAAAAGTTTTTATAAATGATTTTTTCCAACTGATTCATTGTAGCCTCCATGAGATTATCCCTTTCAGCTTGTGTGTTGAGGTCGGTTGGAATTTGCAACCACACCACACTTTTCTTTTTATTAAAGTGTTTCTTTAATAATATACGATTCAATATCTTCTTCAGCATCTTTAATATAAAATTTGTTATACACTTCTATTGCTTTCTCTACCTTTTCTTTTCCATACTGCAAGAATGTTTCTGATGGATAGTATATTCCTAACTCAAAAGTCATTTTATCTACCACATAAAAAACTAATGGCTTGTCAAAAAATTGTTGATATAGGTATGCTTGACTATCATAGTTATATTTTCTGGCACTATACTTAAAGTCTTTAATGTTAGATGTAGTTTTAAGATCTATTAAAATATCTTTACCTACTATATCTGCCTTACCTTTCCATTCTACTCCCATAACCTTATGAATTGCTGGGATTTCGTATCTATTTTCTTCATCATAGATTGCCTCATAAAATTCTAAGTTATTATTCATAGTAGCAATTGCTTTATCGGTTTGTTCTTTTTCTTTTAGTAGCATCATAATATCTCTCCCATGCTCAAGGATTTCTTCCTTATACTTTTTAGTATTTCTACTTGATGCATCTATACCGATAAACTCTGTACTACCTACTTTCTCTGGTTCTAACATTGCAGTATGAAAGTATCTTCCAATTAACATTGCTTTAGTTATGTCCTTTGGTTTTCTAAAATTTTTAGGATCATTAAGTAATGTAATTATATCTGAATTAGATAAGTATTTCTGACCAAACTCACCATAGTAATGGCTATCCTCTTTTAGTAATTGTAAATCCTTATCCATTACTTAATAGCTTTAGATAATTCTTTCTTAACTACCGCCTTGATATTATACTTTGCCTCTAAATTCTTTACAATCTTAGGTAATCCTAACTCTTTATTAGATCCAATGTAATTAAGCACTTTACTCCAATTTGCATCTCCTATATCTAATGTTATTTTAGTTGATGCTTTAGGAGTAGGAGTTTTACTAACTGGTTGAGGTGCTTTTACTACTGATATAGTATCTTCTCCAATCCACAAACTTAAACCTAACCCATGCATAGCAATAGCCTTAGCGGTAGATCTTTGTATTGCAGTATTTACATCCATAGAAGAAACCTTTTCAATAGGTATAGAATTATTACGAAAGTCCATTACTGGTAGGTAATCAATATGCTCCATTTCATTAATAGTTATACCTACTTTTACATAAGCAGTTTTACCATCAGTAAAAAAGTTTAGTCCAGTGTGTTCACTTTCATATACTTTTCTTTGTGCATTAGGAAACTCTGTTTTTATCATACTCCAAGCAGTTGCCCAAGACATATAGTCAAATTTTCCTTTCTTATCAGTTTTCCCCTTGATAGAGATAGACGATAACTCTTTAAAGATGTTTTTCTTCTTTTCCATAATTTAATTTTTGTTTGATTTGATTGTATTTAATTAATATTTTTTCCCTTCTATTTTTTAAGTATTGTATATATTTATCATTCTTTCTACTATTTACTTCTTGTCTTACTCTTGATTCAATGATTTCTAACTTATGCTTACAATTTATTATTTGCATCATCATCCCCCCTATTCTCCATCCATTCTGTTTTATTATTTCATATTGTTCAGGAGTAATTTCTTTATAATAATCACCTCCCTTGTGACAATTTAAAATTTGTATAGAGTTAGGGTATTTAATAATTTTTATACCATAGTTTACCACACTAATATTGTTTCCACAATAAGATTTGATAGATCCATTAATAAGCTCTGCTTGTTCAAAGATTTCTTTTAAACTATACATTTTCTTGAGCATACTTCAACACGCTCATATAATCCTTATCATTATCTATAAGTTCTTTGGCTTTTTTATATCCATGAATAATAGTTGAATGGCTTACTTTGTGTCCTTGTTCTTCCATAAACCTTTGGATGTAAGAAATTCTAATGGGACGCTCCATACATAGATAGTATAAGATTTGTCTGGCATCCACACATTCTCGCTTCTTACTTTTCTCAAACATCTGATCAAGTGTCAGATGAAATTGCTCTGCAATAGATTTTGCATAAGCAATAAAAATTGTTTTTTTCATTATATTTTATTAGATTTTAATTAGTCGGCTAATATAATTCTTTTTCAATTAATAACCAAATAATGTTTAAGTTTATTTTATTTCTTTTTGTGAAAGATACGTTATCATACCTAATTAGATATGATAGCGTACCCATTTTGGGGAATTATTCCCCATTTTGGGAATTATGTATAGAATAATCAATACTATTCCATGCATCTTTTTTTATCTGAACTCTATATAGTATAAGGTATCCGATTAAATCTAACATTGTATCCTCTGTTTTATCATTGATGCCTACTTGCTTGATCCTACTTAGCTTATCATCTATTCTTGCCAGTATTCCCTCTTTAGCAGATAGTTTAGAAAATATTTTAGGAGGATCATTTGCAGTATCTCCGTATGCTTTATTCTTTTCAAGTAATAAATCTATTACTTCTTTACCTACTTGTTTTATTAAGTATTCTGTTTTCATATTATTTATTTTCTTTTATTAATTTTATATATAAGGTTTCATACTCATCATACATTTCATTATAATAATCTTGTGCTTCATCAGTAAATACCATTACCTTGTGTTCCTCCTCTTCTTTCCAAGTATCAGCACCAAAATTCATTTCAGTAATTTGAGTAGCCAACTCATCTATAAATTCCATTTCGTTTGATTTCATTTTAATTTGCTTGTTAAAGTTTTACGTTTAGATAATAATTGTTTTGACTCCTCCTCATTATCTCTTATTTTCTTTTTCTTTAGTCGACCATCTATCTTTCTAATCTCCTCATAAATAGCCATTTTTATATTGGTTTTACCTTTTCTTTTGCTCATTTTATTTTATTTAATTGTTTTTTACAAAATTCTCTCCTACCTAATTTAGTTTCTAAATACGTTTCTTTAAGTTGATTCTCAAAAAACTCTTTCATATACTCCATATCTAATATAACTCTTCCTTCACCATCCTCATGGTAAAAAATTGGAGTCATTATATGTGTTTTCATTTTTGTTTTAGCCATAATTCTTTTGATTTTTTATTTGATTTATAATTTTTTGATCGTTCTTTACTAATAATTTTACTATACTTTTCTATTTTTTTTATTATTTTATGTTGGTTTTTCTTGTGAAATTTATCATACTCACTTATATTGTTTTCAGTAGATTTTTCTGTCTTACCACTATACTTAAAGTAATTATTCAGCTCTATGGTATTTTGATTCCATAAGTCCTCTAAAAATTTCTTTTGCTTTACTTCTGCAATTAAGTTTTGAGTAAGATCTTTCATACTATAAGTGTCCTCCATATCCATT
>Ga0209535_1000330_pt1 | contig 32905 bp, 46 predicted proteins | sample LinPmetageLP28_FD_184041 | JGI IMG/M metagenome (GOLD analysis project Ga0209535, IMG submission 184041) | Marine viral communities from the Pacific Ocean - LP-28 (SPAdes) (version 2) | ecosystem: Environmental > Aquatic > Marine > Oceanic | place: Pacific Ocean | collected 2009-08-22
AAGAAGAGTCTTATCTCAGACTCAAAATCAATGGACTCACCTCTCCCCAGTTTGCTGATTCGGATTATCTCCAGAAGCCAAGCAAGAGGAGTCTTTTCTCTCAGGTCATTGGTTGAGAGTGTCCACTCTCTATTAGTTGCAAGTTTGGTCCCTGAGATATAGAATGGAGCTGGGAGATATATCTTTCCATCTAATGGAGGAGAAGATGAAACCTTTGGTTTTGATGTGCAATATTCATCATCTACCACCTCAGTGATTCTGTACTCTCTATCAGATGAGTCTTTGACTATCTTTCCCACTCTCATCCACTTGGTGTCACAGATATAAGTTCTTTCAGTTGAAGTATCATACTTCCCTTGAACAGAATTGTCTATCTGTGAAATCAAATCACCCACAATGACTGAAAGCTCTTTCATCATATCCAGTAGGCTTTGGATTTCATCACACCATTCCAAAGACTGAAATCACCTTCCCCAACATATGTGAGGGTGATAGTTGCGTTGTCATCTCCACCAGCAATGGTCAAGACATCCCCCACAACATATCCACTCCCCACATTTGAAAAGTTCAGGTTTGTAACCTCTCCAGCTGTGGTGACAATTGTCGCCTCACCTCCAGAGCCAGAGCCACCAGTCAGAGCATTGGTCCCATTCACATATCCAGTCCCAGCTGTGGTCAAATCTCTCCAGATTAATTGACCAGTGACCTGATTCTGATTGCTGTGAATGTATTCCTGAATAGCTCTGTAAGTACATAAAGCCTCATTGTATCTCTCCCACATCAGTGAGTGTGGGGAATCAACAACATGACTCAGCTCAGCTCTTTGTTTTACATTCCCATAAGGTGTCATCTGATTCATTAAGTCCCTCGCATATTCCCAATATATGAACCCCTTGAGCATCTCAAGGATTCCATCTGATTCAAGAATCTGATTCAATCTGTATCCATATAAACTGGACCCACTCAAAAAGAGTGACTTGTTCCAGTCCATATAAAATGGATTGAACACTTTTTGAAAGTTTGGACTCTTGGGAGTCTGAGGACTCTGAGCTGTGAGGTCTGCTTCAAAGGAATTCAAGAGGTCAGCTCCAAACAAATGGAGAAGATATCTCTCAGTATATTTCTCAATGTAGCTCTCAAGCTTGGTGTCATCATACATCCCAGTGCTGAGTTCGTACTTGTCAATAAAATCATCAGGACTCAATAATATCATCAGTCTTATTTTTTCAATTTACCCCATCCCCTTTTCAGGAAACCTTTTACCACTTCACCAGTGACCTTCCAGATTGCACCTTTGGGAAGCTTCCGATTTGTACCATTGGCTTCAAAGAGATAAGTTTCTGAGTCATTGATTTGTACTTCCAGAGTGACCTTGTCACCTTTCTTGGAATACTTTCCATCAATATGCTTCCCATCCCATTCAACATCAAGATTCCCATCAGCATCTCTGTCAATTTCAATGTCTACTCTTTTAGTGTCAATATCAATGTCAAGGACCTTTTTCTTTCTGGTCTTCTTGGCTTCTTTTCGGTCAGCTCTTTTCTCAGCTCTGTCCTCTTGTCTTTCCTCTTTGGTTCTTTTCGTTTTCTTCTCCATTGTGTGCATTCTTTATATTATTAAGGCTTCAAAATTGAAGCAACATCAGTGCTGATTGTTCCAACAACAAAAGCCTTCTTTTGGTTAGCTTTTACATAAGAAACCAGACGAGCCTCTGCAAGTATTGTCACCATGTTCTTAGTGAAGTCATCAGTGTCAAGTCCAACAGAAAGCTCAATGTTGTTTCTGAATCGAACATTTAACTTTGACAAATCACCTACACAATAAGAATCTTGAGCCATATACGTTGAAGATATCACTCTCATTCCAGCAATTCTCATCTCACCAAGTCCATCCTGAGTGGGTAGGAACATAGGATAAGTATAAGTGTTGTCTGTTCCTTTAGTCAATTGCAATTTAGCAATGTCTTCAGGATTCATGATGACATGAGTAGGTGTGAAATTCTCACCTTCTATCTGAGCCATTACCACTCTTAACAAGTCAGTGATTGACGCATTCGGCACATCATTTGCAAAGGACCCAGCTCCAAAGACTGGAAGACCCATTCCAGCATCAAGGAGTCCATTGATTCCATTTGCTGGAGCTGTGATTAATGCTGATTCAATTGACTCTCTTAATCCAGTGATTAAGTCATTGTCAATCTCAGCTCTGATGAAAGATAAATCCTCAAGCATCTCTTTTGACACTTTAACATACTGAGCAATTTTCTTCACCTCTTCAGAAACCTCTTTCCAAGTTGGTTCACCTTCTGTCTTAGCAAATCCTTCCTTTACAAAGTCACCACCTGAAGCCACCTCTTGCTGAACATAAGTAACAAATTTACCAGTAGTTTGTCCAGTGTTTGAATTCTCAAGGATTCCGTATCTCTTGCGAACCACTCGGTCCACTTCAGAATCAAAGTCAGTCAAAGCATAGTCACCAGTATATGAGTCAGTGATTGTCGTTCCTTTTGTTGAAAGATTGACCTTTCCACCTTTTTCCACTGCATCCTTAATGGTTTCAATGTTGTCAGCATAAGTCTTAAAAAGACCTTCAGACAAGCTCATTGATTTCACTTTTGGAGTGACAGCTTTCTCAGACATTGCTTCAAGTCTTCCCTCAAATTTTGCAATGCTCTTCTCAATCTCTTGAGATTTTTCTTCAAGTGACTTGAGTGAATCAAGCTCACTTTTTAATCCAGCAACATCCTCTTGAGTTGGGACATTCTGCATCTTTTCGTTGAATAAGTTATCCAGTTTCTGGATGACTTCTTCAGTCTTTAGATTTGTGTTTTCTTCCACGTTTTCTCGTTTTTAAAAAATTAATTATTCACCTTCTATTTGTGCAATCTTTCTTTCAGTCCAGCTGAGCATTGCATCACCTCCCCAGAGAAGATATGAGATGGTCCCACAAGCTTTCTCATCAGATGGTTTGTAGTATGTTCTGGCTCTTGATAAAAAGGAGAAAGTCCTCTTTATTGTATCCAGACTCAATCCAGCTCCTGAGCTTATTTGTGAGGCTCTTATTTTTCCAGTTTGGGTCGAACACTTATTCCCCACTTCCTCATTTAACCTAATGCCTCTTTTTGCATTGTCTTTGGCTTTCTGTGGATAGTCAGAATAAGTCTCAGCTTTTGTGTCTAATTGATTTAACACTTGCATCCATTTCACTTCTTCAGTTGATGTTTGTGGCTCTTCAGGAATGGAGTGGACAATAGAATCCGACTCCTTCCCAGCAAGTACAATCAGCTGAGCTGTGATACGTTTTACTTTCATTTCTATTCCATGAAGTCTCTCATCACTTCCCTTCCCATTGGAAAGAGCTTTGATGCAGACATTCAATTCGTTTTTAAGCTTCTCTAAAAGCTCAGATTTTTGTTCTCCTTTTACATCAATCACTGGAGTGTCTTCATTAGCTCCAAAGGTCACAGCTGAGCCTTCATAAAGCTTCAGCTCAGTGATGTCATAATAACCACCAGAAGGAAGAGACTTGTCTTCCACCAGTGTCATCTTGTCCTTGATATATTGGAAGCCTATGGAATGCTCCTTGATGATTCCATCCTCATAGTCTTTGAATGCGTCTTCTCCAGCTGTGGACCTTCCCAGCTGACCAACAGCCAGAAGTCCATAATCATCTTCAGTCATCTCAAGGAATTTTCCTATCTGTTGCTCCCAGTCATGATGACGAAGAAAAGCTATTTTTCTATTGCTTGAGGATTGTGGTCCTCTCTCCTGAAGTGATTTAGTGAAAGCTCCTTTTCTGATGATGTCAAAGTCTGAGTCAATTGAGTCAAACTTGCTCAGATATATCTGGACCTTTCTTTCTTTCTGGTCCAAATCTTTCACCTCAAAAGCTTGTTTCAAGCTATATATATTTTGCTTCATTCCTGATTATTTAGGTCTGTTAATATTCTGATTTCTTCCTCACTCAATTCCACACCAAGTCCAGCAATTTTTTCCAGTGTCTCAGCTTTGGTCTTCTGGACATTTGCTCTTGATTCTTCATCCACTTGCATCACTGGGAGATGATTGAATTCAGCTTTCAGATAATACTCACCATCAAGACCCCATTGTTTCATGATGCTGTCATACATTGATTGAGTCTCTGGAATGATTGTGTCAGTGTAAACCATTCGGATTGAGTCTCTCACATTGGTGAATGTTGCTCCTTTGTCTGAGCTGAATAGATTCACACTGAGACCATAGGTGTCTATGATTGCAATCTTGTCAGCTGTAAGCTCTTCAAAAAGCATCAGGTCTTTTGTGGGATAGCTCATAGGCTTCCAGTCCACACTTGACTCTGTTATCATCAGCTCATCCTTGTTTCTATTGAACCAGTCTCTCTGGATTTGTTTCCTCTCTTCTGGTGTCATTGGAATGGCTCCTCCCATGTCATTGTTGTTCGTTGATAGGATTCCAATTGCTCCAAGATTTTCCAGAAGGACATTCCTCTTGTGGTATTGAGCTTTGATGTTGCTCAATGGATATCTCAAAGAGTCCACTCTGGAGATTGGCTTGACCAGATTCATTCCATCATCAGTGGTCAGATAGACCATGTCAAACCAGTCAATAGTTTGGATGGTATCATCATCATAGTAGAATTTGAAATTTGTGATGAGGTCCTCTGTGTCCATTGCTTCAAGCTTCTTACCTGAGAGATTAATCTTGACCTTATTTGCTGGAAGTGGGACCATCAGATTCCTGATGTCAAAGCTTCTCTTTGGACAATATGCAAAGCTGTTGGAATAAAGAGCATCCTGAACAGACAAAGAATAAACAACATCAGACCAGCTCTGTGTTGCATTCGGATTCTTTATGAGGTCCATGACCCAATGATTATCCACCTTGTCTCCATTCATATCATATAGGCAAGGATGGTTTGATGACATCATTGAGGCTCTCTTATCAATCACAGCTCTTAATTCTGGAATCTCAATGAACAGCTTCCAGCTGTCATTAGTATCTACCCAGACAGCTTCCTTCCTTCCCCATATCTGTGAAGCATAAGGAAGCCTCCCAGAGACTTCATTGATGAATCTGTTAAGCTGACTATTCTGGTTCAATCCCAGAAGGTTGTTCAGAAAATTAAATTCCATATATGGTCAATTTACTTCATGTTAACAAAGTTACTGAATAAGGCTTAATCATATCTTTAAGAAGTTATTGACTCAGGTTTCGAAACATAGACTGAGTGAATATGCTGAGACCAGCAAGACAATCAGGAGCATCATCATTCTTGTTCTTCCCATCCTTAGAATATGAGACCACTGAATCAATGAACAGAGAGCAATCCTGAGAGTCTCTCCTGATGTATGTGACAAAGTTCTGGAGCCAAGCTGACTGCATGATGATTCTGGTGTCTTTGTTTGTGGTATTGTTCACCATGAGAATCTTTGTCAGGACCAGCTTCTGAAGGTGTCTGGAGAACATTGCTCCCATGTTGTTGGATTCTACACGACAATAAGAGACATCCCACTCTTTGAGCTTGGATGCACAGAGAGGAATTGTGATGTCAGTGTTCTCTCTGGAATACACATAGTCCACCAGATAAAAGCTTCCCTTGATGACAGCCATGACTCCCATTGCTGTGAAGTCTTTGCCCATGTCAGCAACATCAATATAAGAGACACAGCCATCAATCCCTTTGGCTTTTCTCAGCTGAGTGAATTCATCAGGAGACATGAAGCTCATGTCACTGAACAATCTTCCTCCAATGTCCACTGGTGTCTGTTGATATTCAGCTGACCATATCTCTGGAGCTGTCCTCTTCTTCTTGGCTTGATATTCTTCTGTTGTCATCACAGCTGGACAGAAGCTCTTTCCTGATTCATTTAGTGCTGGGATGATGATTGACTTCTCATAGGCTCCTTCATTGATGTTCTGTCCTATAACATCCCTTAAGGACCATCTGGTCCCTATGTCTATTCGAGAACATCCAGACTCGAATCTTGAGTCATGAGTGGCTTGTTTCCATTGAATGATTCTGTCATTTGTAGTGTCTGACATTGCATCCTCTATCCCTCTGTAAAGGTCATCAGTAATCCCCACCATTGAAGCTCCAAAGCCTATGATGGTTCCTCCCACTCCAGCTCCAAAGTATGAGACTTGATTTGCTTTGTTGGTGTTCCATCCCTGAAGGTTCTTCTTATCATCTGAGAGCTTGACATCAGGAAAGACATCCTTGAACACTTCACTCTTGACAATAGCTCTCACATCATAGCTGAATTTAAGATACAATGTGGCTGTGCAAGTGTTACGCATGACAGAGCCATCTGGCTTCTTTCCGATTAACCATGCACAGAATAAGCTGGTGATATAGCTCTTCCCAGCTCTGGGAGGCATGGAGACAGATAAGCTCCTGAGAGAGCCTTCAGATATTTTCTGGAAGGAGACAGCCACTTCTTTGAGAAAAGGTCTCTCAGCGAAGAATTTTGAGTCATAGACATTACAGAAGACCCAGAAGCTCCTTCTGGATAGCTCATCAAGAATCTGTTTCTGGTTTGTCATCTTCTTTGGTTGATTCATCCCTGAGCATATCGGTCAGCTGAGCTGTGGTGAATTGACTGAGGTCTTCCACCTTATGCTTTTGCTTTGTCTCCATGAATGAAGTGGACAAGGCTCTTCTCTCATCATCTGATGACAAGAGCTTCATCAATCCCAGCTGAAGAGCTGGAGCTGGTGACTCCATCCACTTGCTTCTCATCTCTCTCTTCATGTCAATCTTGTTCTCTTCAAGAGCATCTTTTATGCTGTCCAGCTTGTCCAGTCCATAGGTATAGAATGAAGACCTTCCAATGGGAAGGAATGTGACCACATCCATGATGAACACAAGTCTGTGTTTCTTTATTACTTGGAGACATTTCTTCTCCAGTGATTTAGTTGAGTGTTTAGTCATAGCATTTATATATTCTGATTTTATACTTGAACAGATTCATCTTGAATATGGTTTTATAAGTCATCTCTTCAGTCTTTTATCCCTGACATAGTTCACACATCCCTGAAAGCTTCCTTCATATAGTGTGGACCCATCTTCATCATTTAACACTTTGAAGATATGGTCTTTCTTTCTTCTGATTGTCATTTCTGGAGTGGCTTCTTGTCCCATGTGTTAAGTGTTTGATTTATGTATTTTTCAACATCATGGTCTTTGAACATTCTTCTGAATTTTCTTGACCTGATATATTCTTCTAATACCAGAGAACCCAGTCCCATGATTTTTAATTCTTTTGGGTCCAGCTTTTTGTATCTGGTGTCTTTTTTCCTTTTTAGGAATGGGACAATCCATGTCAGGACCTTGAAGATTTTAAGTGCTTTCATCTGTTTTGATTTTGTCTTTTAGTTTTTCAATTATGTAGTGAACATCATTTTCTGAAATGACATTTTCCATGATAAAATCCACCAATGAGTCTGGGTCAAGTTCTTCCTCATTATACTCATTTAGGATGTGAAATCTTTTCATCTGTTTTGGCTTTCTTTAAAGGTACAAAATCCACAGAAATTGAAATTTGTTCCTTTTTTCTTGTGTCGAAAATGTGCCTCTGTATCCCTTGCCCTGACTGGATTTTTTCATATCTCCAGATTTTAAGGGTAAGATACCAGCGAGGAGGTAAAGTGTCTTAGAGAGGCTAAAAACCACTTTAAAACGAATTTAAGTAATTATAACTTTTTTATCATTTCCAGACCAAATGGAGTCCATAAAACAGACAGAAAATCATCACTCTAAGCAATGAATAAGCCATCCCTTCAGGTTGGTTTGACCACTCCTTGAATGACTTAATTCTGAACCACCAAAAGAAGGAACAGATGAGTCTATCCAGAATGAATGAACAGAATATAATTGGGAATAAAAGTAAAGCTGTGAGCTGTCTTAGTTTTGTCATATTAAAATATTTTAAGTGAAGGTGAAAGGAGCCAATGAGCTGGAGGAGAAAAGTTGTCACCAGCTCCCTCACCAGATAAACCTATTTCACAAAGTTACTCAATGAATTCAAACCAGATTGAATGTATGAGTCCATGAAACTTGATTCTCTTTATCTTGACCCCTTTTTCTTTAGCATAAAGAACAAAGTCTTTCAGCTCTTCATCAAGGCTGTGAGCTTTCCATAGAAACCCAGCTTTCTTCTCTCCATAGTCAGCACAGAATTGAACCCTCGCAATCTCCACACCATGCTGTTTAAGAAGCATCTTGATAGCTTTCATCTTTGGGAATCCTTCTCTGTGATAGTTTGCTCTCATAGTCTGTGGAAAACTTTTGGAAACTTTAATTTTTCTAATATCTGGACAGATACATTTTCACTCTGTGAATATACCTCATCAAGAGTAGATTGTTCATCACTCATCAGGTATGACAGCTTGAAAGAGGTGTTTTGAACAATGAGGACAGCTTGAGTGATTTCAAGGTCCATGAGCTTAGTGGTGTTTAAATACATGAAAGGTCTTCTCTCAAGGCTTTTCTTCTTATCCTCTGGGTGATGGTCCACCATAGAACAGAAACCCTCTTGAAACTGATTCATGAAAGTGGCTTCAGCAAATGTGACCCCACAGAGGTGATTGACTCCAAACCATTTGAAAATGTCTCTCACATCATCTGAGATGATGAGGTCAAAGTCTGGAAAGATTATCTGTCTCATACCTTAAATTTAAGCAAAAAAAAAGCTCCCTCATTTCTGAAGGAGCTGTCTGTCATTTATTTTCTGACATATACTTTCCGAGCTTTTGAATGGTCCCAGTGTGAAGTCCTTTCTTGTCATCTCCTGAATGCAAATACATCCAGAGCTGTGACTGATGCACCCCAGCTTGTTCACTAAACTGAGCCAGACTCATCTTCTTTTCTGTGATGAATTTTTGAATCATCAGCCTCACATTTTTATTGAGGTCTTGAAGGTCTTGAGCTATCATCAGAAAGGAAGGTCATCTTTTGACTCATCAAGAGTGGTCTTCATGTCTTGAAGTCCTCCAGAAGTCTCAGGAGCTGACTGGTCAATCTCAGCTGACCAGACATCCAGTGAATTGAAGTATTTGACTTCTCCTCCATCTGGATTCCATTCTCTTCCTCTCAGGTTAAATTTGACATTTGTCAGATATTCCCCTTCTCTGATTGAGAATTCATCCACTCTCTCATTTGTCAGCTGGAATTTGACTGGTTGTGGAAATTTTCCATCTATCTCAAGAACGAATTCCTGAATTTTGAATTTAGGTGATATCACTTTGACATCATACACTTTCAGCACTTTGGCTTTTTCAATTGTTAGATTATTCATCTATATGGTTTTATAAATTTTATCATAGATTTCCTTAGCCTCTATGATTCTGGCTTTTACTTTTTCAATTTCATCCATGTCAAGGTCAATATCAAAAATCTTGATTCTGGACTTTTCAGGGACATGTGAGAAAATCATGGACCTTCTGACATTGAACCTGATTTCATCCTCAAGCTCTGTCATGTCTTTGTCATAATTCTCAGGAGCTTTCATCTGTGACATTGTTTGAGAATATACTTGACCCTCAATGATGTGGTCTGGAGTATCTGTCAAGCAATAAGCCAGAAATGACTTCTTGACATCACCACACAGCCACATATACATCAGCATTTGGTACCAATAGCTTTTATTTAATGTCTTGAGAGGTCCTTTGTAGTTCTGAGGCTTTGTGAATGTTCCCAAACTAAATGAGCTTTTGACATCACCTAAGACCATACTGGAGCTGTTCTTCTCCATGAAGTAAAGGTCAGGCTCTCCAGTGACATAGTCATTGAAGAATCTTCTCTTTTTGAGATGACCATCCTTCTCCTGAGCTTTCCACTTTTTCTCATTCATCATCATCTTGATTGACTCAGGCTCCATGATGATTCCCTTCTGGAGAAATTTGTTTTGTGGGATGTCATTCGTTACTCCATGTTTATTGAGCCAGACTGCATCTGTAATGACTGACATTGCTGTCAATCCAAAGCTCTCACCTTTGGTCCCTTTGGACATCAAAGCTCCCACTTGGGAAGCTCTGACATACCAGCTCTCTGATGGTTTACCCATTGGAAACCTCCTTCAGTCTTTTCTGTTGATTCGGATTGAGAGCATAAGCTGACTCAATGAATTCAGTGGTGATGATTTTACCATTCCACTCCTTTCCATACATAGCAAGAAGCTTCTTGAAGTCTCCATCACTAATCATCTTCAGAGATGGCTCTGGAGCTTTAGGTTTTATCTTCTCAATTTCTCCTTGAACGTCTATGTCAGACGAATCCACCAAGTTGAGAAGACATGAAATTGAGTACCTTTTGAAGTATGTGATGACAGCTCCCTTTGACTGAACAGAATTCATCCCTCTAAGCTCCACCACTGGAAGCTCAACATGACTCTCATCACAAACCCCTGACTCCATGTGAAAGAGTCTTGTGGTCAATCCACTTCCATCCAGTTTATAGTTCCAAACAAGTCCCTCCTCATAAGCAATAGGAACAGCTGTCTCCACAATTGTCTTTAAATCAGTGTAAGTGTAGCTGTGAGCTTTTGCTCCTTGATGAAGGATAGGCATCTTCATCTGAAATCTTCCAAGAGCTTTCCAGATTGTGTCTGGAGCTTGAGCTGGTTTTCTTTTCGCTGGTGTTTTTTTAGTTTCTGACATGGCTTGATTGATTTGGGTGAATGTATTTATACTTCGCTAATGTGACAGAGTTTCCAAATCTGTTCACCTTTGTCAAGGGAATTGATGTGATTGCATATCCCTCAGCTCTGAGTCCATGTATAATGGATGCAAGTCTTGTAATTCCATAGTTTTCAATTGCTTCCAGACTGGTGATGGTCTGGCTCTCTTTAAGATGCACCATGACAGCATCTCTTTGAGTTGTTACTTGACTCGCTTGAGTCATAATCTCCTTCATTTTCATAGGCTTAAATATTAATTATTTTGTTTTGCAAATATAGGGAATTTAATCTTTCAGTTTTAACTTTTTGAGCTTCCCCTTATACTCATCAAGTATCTCTTGAAGTTCCGATTTTGTGAACCTCCTTGTCACTCTTGCATCCTTCTCCAGCTGACTGAATTTTTCAGGTCCAATCCTCTGGAGCAATTTCTCTCTGTATTGTAAAAGTGACCCATGACCCCATCTGTTGCATTTTACACACTGACCCCAGATGTTTGTCTCAGCATCAAAGGTCACATTCTTGTGATTGTTACTATTCCAAAAATGACCAGCATCAAACTTCCCCTTCAAGATTTTGTCACATGAACAGCATTCCTTTCCAGCATCTCTGGTCCTGACATATAAATTGACAATTTTCTGGACCCTCTTCATCATTTCTCTGATGGTCTCAAGAGATTCTTTCTTCTTTTTTAGCTCTCTCTTTTGATTTTTGACCCTCATACTTTTGATTTTAGAGACTTTCTCCATTGCTTCGATAGTCTTACATTCCAGCTCCCAGCAAAATCTCTCTAAGGAGCTAAAACGTGGTTTAAATGGCTTTTTACAATTTTTACACTTCTTCATTTGTCAGATATTAGCATCATTCATGAGTCTTTCATTAATTTTCTTCAGCTCAGCCACCTTCCCAATCAGCTCAATATTTTGAGTCTGTGTGGTGTGAAGTGTTCTGTGTGCTGTTCTCAGCTCATCTGTGACAATCATCCAGAAGCTTAGTGTCTCTGTCAAGTCATCCTGAGACTCTTTCATTGATTTTATGAGGTCAGTCCTCTCTGGATGCTTTCTCTCAATCTCTTCTCTTGACTCTTTAATTCTCAGGAGAAGAAGCTGGATGTTGAGCTTTACTTTTAAAAAAATTAGTTCTTCAGTCATAATCTCAATTTAGTTATTTTGTTCATATCTGGTCTCAGCTTAGCAAGTGGGTCCACTCCATTCACCTTCATTCCCATTCCATAATTGTATTCAGCGAGAATGGGAGAATTCAGCTCAGAGATAGCTCCTCCAGTTTCTGTGTCCTTGACCTTCTCAATGCTCAGCATGGTGTGAAATTTCATTCTGGGATGATTGGTCAATCTGTGAATGATGCACAGAAAATCGGCACGATTCAAAAAGGATTTTCCTCCTTCAATATCTGAACGATTCGGAGCCTTCAAGCATCCCTTAAAATCTCCTTCTGTGAAGAAGTTTCCAGCTCTTCCAGATGCTGACACTGGGTGAGTATTTATGAACAAGGTTTTTGATGTTGTATTCACAAAGTGTCTTGCCTGATTTAAGAATCTGTAATTTGATTCAAAACCCATGTCTCTGTCTAATCCAGTGAATGGGTCAATCAGGCACAGCTCAGCATCAGACTCACCAAAAATCTCAATCAGCTCCTCTGGTTTATAAAGGTGTTTATTTGAGACAAAGGTGAAAGACTCTTCAAGCATATTGTGAAGATATCTAATCACTCCCAGCTCAAGCTCTTTGAATGGTTTTCCAGCTGTCATCTGGATGAGGTCTCTCATGATTTGTCCCTTCTGGTTTTCTCCTGACCACATGATGACCTTGAGATTGTTCCTGAGAACATGACACAGAAAAATCCAGTTCATGACATAGGTCTTCCCCACACCATCATGACCAAGAAAAAGACAAAGCTCAGACTTCTTGATTCTCATGAAATCATCCAGCTGACATCCTATCCCAAGACCTTGCTGAATTTTACCCTCATGATATTTCATCAGGTAGGGCATAGAGGAACCATGTGGTTCAATCTTATTCATGTCCACCTCCTCTCATTTGTTTCTTGATGTTTGCTTGAAGCTGGTCTTCTCCTGATGTGGAATTCATCTTCTCCTGATTCCTTGACCATGTTCCCAGTCTTCTCCCTAAAGAGAAGGCTTTCATTGTTTCAAACCTCATCAAACCCTTTGGAGTTTCCTCTGTCCAATACAAAAAGAAATCATTCAGCATATTCTTTCCATATTTGTCCAGATAAGGCTCCAGATTTTTTTGGAAGTTTTTTCTCTTTTCATTCTTATCATTCTTGTTTAGGTCCTTCCCTGATTCGTCTGTGATTCGTCTCTGATTCGTCTGTGACTTTTTAGTGATTCGGTCAATCTGATAAGTCTCATAATTACAGACTTTTATCCTTGTCGTTTTTATTTCATTAGTGAGCTGAATCATGTTGTCATTTTTTAACAGCTCCAGAAATCTTCTGACCTTGCTTTTTGAACACTTCCATCTGTTGGAAAGTGTCTGGATGCTCCTGAGTGTTTCTCCTCTTTTACAAGTGAATAAAGTCCCATTTATCAGGACCTTATTTTCTTTGTGATTAACCATCAAAATCAGGTCAAGCCAGTTTTTCAATCTCCAGCTGTCTTGAAAAATCCAATGCTCTTGAATCTTTCTGTCAATTTTTATCCATCCCTCACTCATAACTTTGATTTATAAACGTGACAGACATTCCCATTGATATGTCTTTCTTGATAGTCATAATTGACAGAATAAGACTGGGTAAATTCATAATAGATGAATTCATCTGACCAGCTCCATGAATCTGATTTTTGTTCCTCTCCCCTCTTTATGTGGTAGAGTATTTTCTGAAAAGCTTTTTCCAGCTGATATCTGTCAGTATAAATCAGAGATATATTGACCAGCTTATTGTGTTTTTTAGGCATTTTAAGACGATTTAAAAGGTTTATATTCTTTTTTGATAGGAATGTGAAGGTCATCAATGTTCATCCCTTTAGACCACAAAGATGGACATTTCTTTGATATCCTGAATTTTGTCACTGACATCACCTCTCCAGCTGAGTCACATTTCATCTCTTTGATGATTTGACCATCCAGCTTCAGTTGGTAGATAGCCACCTCATCCCTGATGATTTTAACCACATCCAAACGAGCAAAGAAATGAAAATCTTCTCCCACATGAAAATCAAGTGAGTCTTGTGGGATTTCTTGTGGTCCACCTTTGTCTGGTGACAGCTCTCTGGCTTTTAGATATTTTTTAAATAGAGGACCATTAAATCTCCCCCTGATGTCTGTCCAGTTTTTCTGGAGTTTTTGAATTCTGTTCATCTCTTTAGTTTTTATTTATTGTTTGAATAGGTGATTTCAATGTAAACTGATTTACAGCTTGTCTTTTGTTATACTCAAGGACAATTGTCTCCATGTCTGACAAAATCCATTTAGCAAGAATATTCAGCTCATCGGATTTGAAGTGAGCTGATTTCATGGTCAGCTCATTTCTGTTGGATAGTTCAAGCTCACACCTCTTAAAGTCCACAAGCTTGTCATCAAAGTGAAGAATATTTTCTTTGATGTTTTTTAATAGTGATAGTTTTAAATTTGGATTCATTTTTTTAAAATTTTTCCAGTGTTGGTGAATATTAAAGAATCACTTTCTCTGGAGTTAATAATCAATTTACTTCTCTTCTCTCTTTGATATAAAAATCTAAGCTTCTCATGGCTTCCTTTATACTCATAACCCATCTTAATCATCTGGGTCTTATTGAAGTTATACTTTCCTTTTTTTCTTGAAACCATGCAATCATTTTCAGGGTCCCAATAAACTGGATTTTTTCTGGTCAATCCATTAAAAGACCAGTTTGAAGCTCTATACAGACCACCATCATGATTCTTGATAGTGTCTGCATAGGTCAGCAATGTTTTCCATCTTGAATCCAGAAGCTTGATGCTTTTGGATATCAGGAAGCTTCCAGAGTTGTCTGGTCTGTCAGGTCTTAAACAAAATCTTGAGAGTGAGAGGACAGCTCTGTGGTCTTCAGATACAGATTTTGATGCTCCCAATGGAGGAGGATTCCACCATGAAATCCCATGCAATGTCTTAGAGTCCCCTTTGTAAAAAAGACCATGACAAGCATGAGCAACATTCCCACCACCTTGAGCATAGTGAAATTCAGAAACAAAGTCTTTCGCCTGATGTATTGAGATAGGTCTGGCTTCCCATTTATTCCTTAACACTATCATGATTGAACCTCCTCTTTTATTGTATAATGTTCGTAAATATCAAGATACGAACCATCACCAGTCCCAGCATTAAATTCAAGGACCAGAATCTTGTTCTTAAAGCTTCTCATCCCAGCTGGGACCCAGTAATGAAAACCATTGTAAAATCTGGACTTACATTCTCCATCGTACTTGATAAGAATATCAAAACCATAAGGAATGACTTTCTCAGCTGTCTCAATCTCTTTCTCACTCATGTCTTCTGACATTGGTACAATGCGAACACTGAAAAAGCCTTCAGGCATATGGTCAGCACCTTGTTTCATTCCAAAGTTTGACTGAGTCTGGACTCTGATTCTTCCAGTCTTAATCCTTTCTTTAAGACAAAACCAGTCAAGGTCCTCCAGAGTTGTATAAAATCCTCTATTTTCTACCATACCAACAAAGGGAAGAATCTCAGGAATCAGCTTGACCAGTTTTTTTTGGTCCTCTGGATGTTGCTCTTGAAAATACCATCTCATATATTTTTGACCTTCTGTGTTCTCCTGATTCTTGTTCCAGATTTTATTCATCCAGTCAATCTGAATAAATTCTTTGATGTTCATATTTCTGTATTTTCCATATTGAAAACAATCTTCAGGAATGACTTTAATGTCACTTTTGTAACCTTCAAGGATTGTCCATGATTTTCCTCTGAGAGATTCATCTGGGACCAAATCTGAGCATCCTCTCAGCTCAGCTTTCTTGATGGCTTTTTGTTTGTCTTTTGAGAGTCTTCCCAGATAAGAATAATTTGTCACCTCATAAGCTTGACCCCTTGAGGTGTATCTTGTTTCATTGTCTATACTCCAGAGAGTAAAATATTGACTTGCTTTTCCGATTTTTAACATTGTTCTGATTTCAAAAGTTCATAAATAAGAGCCTCCTCAATAGCCAGACAGATGATGTCTGGATGACAATTGATGAAGTGTCCCTTGATTGTTTTAAATGTGTCACAGAAGACATTCACCTCAACGAATGTCCCCAGCTCTGTGATGATTGTTCCATTCTGGACTGATACTTCCACTTGTTCCTGATATTCTTCTCTGAGATATTTCACAGAGCAATTGAATCCACCATTCACAAGGACAAGGACTCTGTCATCTGTGATGTCTTGAATGTCTATGCAAAGAGCTTCCTTCATCTCAAGGACCTTCATGCTCTCCAGCTGTTTATTTTTTAGTTTGTGATTTTTCATCTTTTCTATTTTTTAAATATTATAGTGTATAAAATTGATGAGGCTCCTTCCAGATGGACTGGGTCAATGAGTGACCTAAGCTTCTTCTGAAGTTTGTATCTTTTTAAAAGATAAATTTTAGGTGTTTTGTTGTATTGTTCAACAATAGCAAGAATGTTATTCATAATTAAAAATTTAAAGGTTTATACTGACAAAACCCCACAGCTCTGGAGCTGTGAGGTGATGTGTTTAATCAAATGTAACTTCTTTAAAGAATGATTCTGACAGCAAGTGATTTGCAAAAGTCAAGTGAAGCCATCCATCATCGAGAACCATCTTGAGAAGCTTGGCTCTTTGCAAGGATTTCAATTCTTTTTCAAACTGCAAAAGCTTGGCTTCTTTCAGATTCTTTCTAAGTGATGATTGTGAAAGCTCCTCTCCAGTCCAGACAGCAAGACGAGTCTTGTCATTGTCTTCTTTAAAGTTCATTTCATTGTCAAGTCCATTCTCTATGAAGGACATGAGTGCTGATGTTAAAGTTTGTGTTTTCATGTTTTCTATTTTTTAAAAGGTTTATACCACACAAACCCCCAGCCAAATTCATGACTGGAGGTAAGGTGATAAACCAAAGTTTAAAATGTATTTATATATCGTTTAAATATTTTTCGTATTCAAGTAAAAGCTTCACAGCTTTATCTTTTTGTGATTCTGTCATCTTGTCAAACTTTGGCTTCTTTAGGAATGTTCTTGCATTCCATTCAAGTATCCATTGTCTGAATGCTTTTTCATTTTTAGGTTCTAAATTGCTCATATTACAGAGTTTTGTTTCATTATCAAATCAATGTACTCATCAATGTCAAAGTGTTCAAGAATTGATGTGTCACAAGTTCTCATTGAGAATGTATGCTCATTGATTTTATTTTGATTGATGTATTTTGAATAGTCTATCTTATACCATGTGAAAAGCTTGTCATCACTTCTATAAGGATGAGGAAGTCTGTTGATGCTCGTAATCTTTCCGATTTGCTGTGAGTATGTTGAACCATGATTAATGGTCACAATGTCTCCGATTCTAAATGTTGTTTTTTCTTTTGTCATGTCTATTTTTTTTAGATTGTAATTATTAATCTCTATACATTTTAGTGATTACTTGAGATTCTTGTTTTGTCTCTATTATTCTCAAGAGCCTCTGTGTCAAAATTTTGCTGTCTTTTTCGTAGATATAGCAAGTTGAGTCATGTGGGTATTGTATTTCTACAAGTTCAGCTTTTGTGTAATTGATGATTTTTACCATGATATTAATTTTTAAAAGGTTTATACTGACAAAACCCCACAGCTGGAAAGCTGTGAGGTGATGATTTTAAAAGTTAGACATTGAATCCTAAAAATCTGTTTAGTGTTCTGGAGGACTCTGACATTCTCATCTTGAATTTTGATTCAAGCTCCAGAGTGACTCTGTCCCAGCTGGTCTGATAATACTTCTTGAAATAATATTCAAGGTCATCCAGACAATAGTTTCTTGACCTTCTCGCTATGTTTTTAAGTTTTGGATAATTGCTTTCTAAGTGTTTCATAATTATTTAGATTCAATTTGTTTATTAAAAGAAGAAATCATTTGAGTCAGATTCTCTTGAGTTTCATTTGCTGAAGTCTTTGCAATCTGAACGTGAATGAATTTTAATGACTCTTTTAACCTCTCAGCTTTTTCAGTTTCGCCATTGCTTAGTGCAATGAATAAAGCTTCAAGGCATTGCTCAGCGTTGTTGATTTGTTTGTTTGTTGATTTGTTTTGAATGATAAAATTTTCCATGATATTAATTTTTAAAAGGTTTATACCACAAAAACCCCACACTGAAAAAGTGTGAGGTAAAATGTTTGATGGTTTTGTTTTTTGGAGATGCTCCGAGATACATTCTCAGATGGTCTGTCATAAAGGCTCAATTCAAGAGTATGTCCTTTCAATGATTTTCCATGATGGTCATGTGGTCATATTTAAGTCATCTATTCGTGAACGCTGTTGTCTCATCAGAGAGGCTCCCTCAGTGTGTGAGGTCATGTCTCTGGGAGTGTTCGTCAAGCCAATATTTCAAAGTACTCATGTGCGTGTTGCACATCACGAATATAAGGACTTTAAATTAATATAAACAAGAGCATGAGTGAAATAAATTTCAAAACAGCTCTGTATCCCTTGTAAACACTGGGAAAAATTTTTTTATTTTTTTTTACTTTGGTTAAATTCTAATCAAAAAATGAAAATGTTGAGATTTTAATCAGACCCCCTTCTGGAAGCCTTGATTTTACTGGTGTTTTTCATAACTTTAATTTTTGATAGTAGGATACCAGAGAACCCCTAAAGTCTCTTAAATCGCTTTATTTGGCTTCTCAGAGTATTTTGGCTTTTACCCCATTTAGGGAAAATTTGACCAAGATTTTGGTCTCATATTTTGTGATTTTTGTGCAAAAATTAGCTCATTTTTTGGTCCATTTTGACCATAAAAAAGCTCTTTTTTTAGTGTGGAAATTGCATGGAATCCACCTTTTTGATGATTCTGTCTGACTTGTTTTTTTGACTTCTTATCATTTTGAGCATTAAAATTCTGCCTCCTATTGGCTTGATACCAGCTCCTCTCTCAACATGAAAACCAGAAAAACCACCATCCCATTCTTCCTTATATGTACCACAAATCATCTGATGAATTTCTTGATGGTGCAAAAATGGTCCATAGGTTGTGGAGATTTTCAGGGTCTCTCTCACGTTTACACGACATGAATTCTCATGAACGTGACCCATGCAATAGACATCAGCTCCTTCAAATTTTCCCAAAGCTCTTGTCAGATTTATGGCTCCCTGAGTCACTGGTCCACCACCTCCAGACCCATGAAAATATTTGATTCTAAAATTGCAATATTCTTTTTTACTCTTGTTCATCTTCACCAGAAACCAGCCACCATAACCACCAGAGTGAATCTTTGTTCCGTTTTTATAGTTCATCATATCAACAAACCGAGCAATGATGTCAGTCTCCTGATGCTTAATGATTGACGTCTCATGATTCCCATATCCCACCACTTGAATCAAGTGAGCATAAGGTGAAAAATATTCCACAGCTGTCTCCACCACAGAATCCAAATATCTTGAGTTGTTGTGTTCTGGTCTGATGTCTGACTTGTTCCCTCTTCTGTCTCCTTTGCCTTGCATAAGACAAAACCAGTCACCTATTCCAAGAATTTTGATGTCATGCTCCAGACAATAGTCAAGGTCTCGTTTTAATTTCTCTCTGTCGCATTTAGGATTATCCCAATGAATGTCACCAATCACAGCGAGTTTTAAATAATCACCACCAATCTCCATCTGGTGAATGTTCCTTGAGTATCTGGTAACTTCCATACTAAAATTCTTTTATTAAACAATAGGAAACAAACTTCTGAGTCCCTGAATCCAGAGCTTTCTTAAACCATCTCATCTGGTCCATATATTTGACCCTCTGGTTGATGGTCTGACATCCAGCTGACCATGAATTAATGTCCTCTCTGTGGATTTTTATATTCTTCTTACTGAAGTCATAGGTGTTCGAATGAAAGTTAATTCCAAACCATCCCATGTATGCTCTCCCCAGCTCCTCAGCTTTCCCATCCATGTCATTGTCTCTATGGATTATCACCTGACTTCCCAATTGTTTCAAGCTGGGCATCCTTCCTCTATGAAGACCATACTTCCACACGTTATGATACCACATATTAGACTTTAAGATTGCACATCCCTTGCTGTTGAATTTCTTAAATCCACCTTTGAGAATTGTGACTCCAGCATTCGTGGTCCCAGTCATGACATCAATGAATTTAGTCCCTTCATATATGTAGAATTTATCATCAAACTTATTTGTCAAATCAGCTGAGGACCTGACTCCTATTATCCATCTACCTCTGGGATATCCCTTGAATGAATCCAGCTCCTTGACTCTATCAAGAAGCTCTTTATCTGTGTATTTTCTGACCATTACTTTTCTTTTTTACAGCTCCACTTTTTCCAGACAGAATATAAAACAAACACAAGAATCAAGATGCTCACAGCTGACTTCCCGAAGTCAGGTCTGTCCATTATTTTCTCAATGATTTCAATCTCCTTGTCAAAGGTGATTGTCTCAATGTATATGGTGTCATGTTTTATAAAAGTGTCAGTGACAATGTGCTTGTCATTTATTATGGTGTCGCTGTGACCTATTATGAAAAGAGTATCCTCATCATAGTTCACAACAGCAAAGCTGTCCTCACCCAGCTGGGTGATATTATCGTCATCAAATTTCATTTCATTTTCCATTTTTCTTCTTTTTAATCCAATCCAGAGCAATGTCAAAAGCATCATCGAAAATAAGGTCAATTTTTTCAGTGATTTCATTGGCTAACCATCCCACCACAAAGCTGACTAAAATGATAAGCTTTGGAGTGAGTTCTTCATAGAACAATTCAATCACTCCAATCAGTGAAAATGACAGAATCCCAGCCACCACCATCCCAATCAAGATGGATTTTATTTTCAATCTCTTCTTCATCCCTTTCATCAAGGCTCCAGTCATACCGATTCCCATTGCAATGATGTCAGTAAATTGTTCAAATCCTTTCATATTTTCTATTTATTAAATACCAGTGTTTGATGTCATGAATGCTGTGAAAGTGGCTGATGTGAATGCTTCTCCTTTTGCTCCTTGTGTAATGTTTCCCACCATTAATTCACTTACCCTGATAGTCCCCACTCCCATGTGGTTAGATATGACAAAATAATTTGTATAAATAGTCCCCTTCCCAGTGACCTGAGCTTCTTGTTCAATATTAAAGCTCGTGGACTTCTTTGGATAGTATGAAGTGATTAATCTGTTTTCACTGATTGCCTCTATTGGATTTAATAAAGACTCTCCCACAGAAGCTGATTCCTCTCCAATACTTTTCATGGTTGGAATTTCTTCTGATGTTTCTGATTTTGGCTCCTGAATATTTCCATCAATTCTGATATAATTGTTCTCTTCTGAAATTGATGTGATTGTTAAAGTTGGATTGCTCATGTTTTAATTGTTTTTTAGTATTAGAAATAAGTTCTTTTGTTTTTAAATTTGTCTGTGACCACAGCTGTAAGTTTCACTTTTCTTGAGTGGTCAAAATAATCCAGAGAAGGTGATTCACTTACAATCACTGGGAGGTCCTGATAGTCATATCTTGGATTTGTTGCATTGTAATCAGAAATAAAAAGCTGATTTTCACTTAACAGATACAGCTCCACAAGTGGCTTGATGATGCAGTCATCAGATGGGTCTGTGATGATTTCATAGGTATTCAGATTTTCTCTTGTGACTCTCTTCATTTCTCTATTGTTGAAAATGATGTTGTCTGTCTCCATGTTTGGCTGTCTGTTTCCTATGTACCCATGAAATCTGAAGCTGGACTCCACATCAGCTCCAGTGAAATTGATGTTTTGAACCTCTTGCACCCCATTGAAAATGGCTCTGACTCTTGCAGTGTGAAGAGCATTCTGAATGCTGTACTCCTGAAGGTCATATTTTCCCCATGAAAGGTCTCCAGTGATTCCTGAAATCGAATACTCAATTTTTATCTCATAGCATCCCAGACCATCTGAATTGAGAACATCAATCCATTTGATGGTTGTATAATATGCAAGAGAGTCAGCTGGGAATTGATTTTCTGTGGGATTGTATGTGGTTAAGACTCCATTTTTATAGAGCTTAAAATCAAAAGTATCTGAAGGGTCTGAAGTCTTTATCCATGCTGAAGTCACATCACTCTTCCAAGTGTCTGAGCTGGGAGATGCAAGGACTAAAAACTTGCAACAACATTCCTTCACTCCTCTGTCCTCTTCCACAAAATCCTCTGGAAGCTTTATGCTTGAGAATGACTTTCTTGTTCTGTCTTGTTTTCCACATTTAGGACAATCTTGAGCTGATGTTGTCATGGTTTTCCAGATGCTTTGAATGTCGTTCCATCCAGTTGCTGGATTTAAAGTCAAAACAGCCAAAGGACAAGCTCCTGAAAAAGCATATCTTGAATACTGAACGCCAGAAGATATGGAACCAAGTTCACTGGTTATAAACCAAAATCCTGAATTGTACCACATGAAATATGTTAATCCTCCATGAGTCCATGTCCACCATGCGAATCCATTTAGGTCTCCACCTTTTTCAAGTTGGTAAGTTGTGACCTGAGTGTCTGTGTTTGCTTCTATTTCTATTTTTATACAATCGCACATATTTTTTTATTTTAAGTCCAGTGACATCCCTTGATTTTTGCAGTGATTTTCACACCAGCTGAGAGGTCAATTTTTGAAGGGTCAAATTTGCATTCAAGACGAGCAACATCAGGAGAAGGAAAAGTCAAGTCACACCTTAAACCAGAAAGAGGTGTCAGTGGATTCAATGTGTTTCCATCAAAATCAATTGCTGAGCTGGATATCCATCTGGGACTTGATTCTGTTGGTTCAATTGTAATCATTCCCCAAGTTGTATCAGGGACCCAAGAGTCTCCATTGAGATTGGTATTTGTTGCAACAATTCTCATCTGTTCTCCTTCAATTATGACCTGAACATTCTGCAATGGGTCAGCTCTAAAAAGCTGAATGTCTTGCTGTATGTTCCCAGCTGAGTCATAGTCTTTTATTATTATATCATCATAATATTCATAAGCAAGACCATTCATGTCATATTCAACAAAGAGCCTCAGACCCCAGTTTCCAGTATTTCCATAAGGGACCCAGTTTCTGGTTTGTTCATCTGGGTAAAAATCAGGACTTACATTCATGAGCTGAAGCCAGTATTCCCACCTATACAAATAGGGAAAGTATAAGCTCACTCCATACTGAATGGCTTGGTCAAGTGATGTATCTCTCTTGAGATTTATTTGTCTTTTGACTGATGTTGTGGGAAGTGTTGAATTCACAGCTTGTGTCTCGTCTAAAATGTAGGCTTCAAGTCCAGTGGTTTCTTGAGGTACATTGTTCAGGCTAAAGTTGTTTTGTTGAAGTGTGAAAGATGCTCCAGTGGATGAATTGTAAGCTTGAACCCCTACCCTCACATAAGTCACAAGAGCTTTTTTTACCCATCTCCACTTCCCTATCCAGCCAAAATCATCCTCCACATTTCCAGTATATCCTGATTGAACAAGAGACCCATCTGTCTGCTGTTGAGAGTGGTCAAAGAATTGACTGACTACCATTGTAATGGGTCCAGCTGTGACTGGTTGCTTTGTCAATTGACCAGAGAAAACGAGTACGTTTACAGACCCAAATTTCATCCAAACATAAAAGGTCTTATTTCCTTCTGTCTGAGCCTCCATGAACGTAGTGAATGCACTATTCGGAGTGAATGTGAAGTCTATTGTCCTGATGGTCCCAGCTGTTGCAATATTGGTCAGCTCTATTGTGTACCCAGCTCCATCTGGATTCAGTGCTGATTGGTTAGCCACTCCAGAAATTGGAAGAGAGGAAGGGACAATCATGGTCAGGTTTGATTGTGACTCTGGTTGAATTTTGAAATAAGAGTCATCATTGCTGATGTAAGCTGACCCGATTGCGTAGTCATTAGAAGCTGAGTCAATCACAAACTGACCAGAAGTGGATTGGTCATATCCCAGCTCAGAGATTCCTTGAACCAGTGTTGCATCAATTGAACCAGTGTTGAATGCTTCATTAAACCATCCAGAATCTGCATCTTCATTGAAGATAGATTCTGTCTGTCCAAATGGTTCACCCAATAAACTGGACCAGCTCATTCTTGCATATAGTTTCAAGCAATTGTCAAAGCTGAAAAGATTAGAATTGTATAGTCCAGATTGCTGGAAAGAAATTTGAAGTTCATATTCTTTAGTGTTGCCTGAAGTAGAATTCAAGACCATGACAGCTGATAAATCATAAGCTCCAGATTTGTTCCCAATCTGGACCCCAGTTGCTCCAGCTCCTCCTGATAGGTCAAAGGTAAATCTTGAAACTTCTCCATCTATTAAAGAATATTGAGAACCAGCTGAACCATTCACCACCATGTTGAATTCCAGAGTCATCTGTTCTCTGTTTCTGGTGTTAAATATTGAAACAGCTTCACCATTGCTTTGAGTGTACCAAGAAGAAAGAGCTGAAGCCACTTCCATCTCATCCTCATTAATCCAGACGATTGTTGTTGATGTTGTTGCAAGGACCACACCAGTTGATTCTGTATAGGTTGTGATTGTTATTGTATCGCCCACTCTGAATCCCTCTTCCTCCCAGTTTCCTCCAAGCCATGTCATAAGGTTCAAAGCTGGATTGTTCTGGATTGATTCACCCAGAGAAGAATTCACAGAAATACTTTCTCTGATGCTGATTCTGGCTGTCTGCAAATCTCCAGCATTGGATTGAAGGAAGGACCTTGTGGTCCCAAACATATCCTGAAAAGTTTGGTTAATTTGAATAATCGGCATACTTCTTTTTTAAGGTGTTTAATGTATCAGAATCATTCTCCTTCACAGCTCTTAAAATCTTCTTCTGGTCCTTCAGTATCTCTGAGACTTTTTCAGGTTCTTGCTCCTGAATTTTTAGGAGTGTTTGTGTGTTGATTTTTACAAGCTTATCCAAACCTTTTCTGAATTCATTTAATGTGTTTTTTATATCCATTTTAATTGATTGTTAAGGTTTCCACTTTCCCATTAGCCCAGTCAAGTGGTTCTTTATATGTTATCTGTGCAAAGCTCTTTTCATCAATCCACTCAAGTCTCAAAATCTCACAAATTTTTCCTTCTATTTCCACAAAATTGTTGTTTAACAAAGATACGAATTCAGAGGATGAAATCCGAATCCTGACATTTTCCCTGATGATAAAATCATTGTTCACAATTTCATTGATGGTGTGAAAATTATTGTATAAAGCTTCAGCCTTGACAATGTTGTTGAAGTCTGACTCAGTGGTCACAATTTCATTTGATGTGACAGCTCCAGCTTGACCATAAATCACTTTGGTATTTGCAAAATATGTCTGACTAATTTGAATCGCATCTTTTCGGCTTGATATCTGTTGAGCCAGATTTGAATTCCCTCCCAAAGTATTGGCTAAGGAGTCAATAAAAGAAAGCAATGACTCACCAAGCTTCTCAACAAAATTGAGCTTTTCTTTTCTGGCTCCAAGACTGAAAGGGATGCTCACATCATTGAGACCCTGAATCTGGACAAGGTCCTCATTCTGGATGGGAAAAGTTGGCTCTGTGGAATACTCTGAATCATGTGCATCATAAGTCTTCCCATCAGCTGTATGAAGGTCTTGAAAATCTACCTGATAATGAATATAGTATCTCTTCCAAACATCTTCCACATTGTAGCTATATTCATCATCTCTCTCAGCTTGTAAGGTCATAGCTGGGACAATCTGATTCTGTGTCTGATTTTGTAACCAGTCTCGTCTTTCTATTCTGACCACATTCCCAATGACAAAAGTCCTCCCATTGAACATGGTTTCAAGAGCCTGAATGAATGTCAGGACTGAAGGAGTTGAGTCTGAGCTGGATGGATAACCATTGTTGAAGACTGGAAAGATATCATCTGGAAGAAGATTCCAGACTGAATCTCTGTCCCTGACCAGTGGGACTGGGACCAGTGTCCAAAAAGGTTGAGCATCCAAAAGGTCACTCTCAAAAGTATATCCAAAGTGTTGACAAGCTTTGTCAAGAAGCTCTGTAAAATATACCCCTTTTAGCTTTCTTTTTGGTGGAAATATTGTCAGGAATAATTGAGTAGCAAGTTCAAGGACAGCTGACAGCAAAAGCCCAAAATAAATCACACGAGCCACCACCATCAGGGAAGCTCCCACAATTGCTGGAATGTTAAAACCCACTCCCACTGGAGCCACTGGAATAGGAACAGAAGCCTCTATCAATTTATTTATAGAATCCAGAAGCTTGTCACCAGCATCAATCAAAGCCTGAGTCATTATGTAAAGAATGACAGACAGCTGAAGAGCTTCCTGAAAAGCATTATCTCTCACCACAAAATATGGGACATCATAGTTCTGAAAGGTGACTCCTTTCTTTGCAAGAAGCTCCCAGCTGGTCCCTTCAGCTCTTGCAAAAAAATTATCTTTTGATGTTCTCTTTTTGAGCTTCACTTCAATCTCATGCTGTCTTACTTTCACACCATCCATGAGGTCCACATAATACTCAAGAGTGACTCCATCATCCATCTCCACAGAATATGGAATCCCCTCAAATAAACCAACAGAATTGATGTGACCCAGTATGATATCATTTGCTTCTCTTGGAAGAATAACAGCATCAACAGAAATCGAAAGGAAGTCAGGATTTCCAGTGAAATCTGAGACCACTCCAATGTCTGTCAAATTTCTTGGAGCAACAGCAATCCCATTCAAAAAGTGTCTCATTTATTTTCTGATTTTATATCTGTTATACACAATAGAATTCCCTTGCTTTCTGGACTTGACCATCTCCATCATTGATGAGGTGATTTCTCCCAGCTCAATGTTTGTCTCTGGTTTGTTCTTGATGGTTTCTTTTATGTCAGAAAGCTCATTCACCAAGACTGACAAATCAAGAGCTGTGGAGCTGTGTGAAGCTCTCTCAATGACTCTTCCATTTTTGTAGTCCACAGCTAATCTCGTCAGGTCTTCATTTGAAAGATTCCCTATCTTATCATTTAATGATTTAGGGACCACTCTTTCATTCGGATGAAGCACAGCATGAAAGCCACCTTTCCCATCCACACCTTGACCATTCTTTCCAGTGTCCTCTGTTCCATCCATAAAAGCTGGAATTGAATTTATGAAAGACAACAGAAGACTGGTGTCTTTGATGGTCTCAGCAAGAGCTGTCTCAGGATTGGCTTGGACCTTGCTTGAGTAGGTATTGAAAACAGATTCAGCCAGTCTCAATCTTTGCTGTTTCTTCTCTTCCTGAAGTCTTTGTTTGTTCTTTTCATTTATGATTCTTTGTTGTTCAGCAAGTGATTCCTTTGCATCAATATTCCCATTTATTGCAAGTTGTTTGAATGTTTCAAACTGGTCTTCAGCTTGAGATATTTCTTTGTCTATCTGTTCAATCTTTCTCTGTGATTGCTGAATGAAAAAATCAGCTGAGGTCTTAACAATCTCCTTTATTTGTTCAGCTTCTTCTTTGGCTTCTTTGACCCTATCTTTGTTCAGCTTGTCATTTGCTTCATTTTGATTCTCAGCATACTCTTCTAAAGCTCCATTTATCTTATTGTTATAATCATTTATCTGTCCCTCAGTGGTCTTTAATATCTTATCAGTAGCTTCTTTCAGCTTACCATCTTTAACATCCTGAGAAGCCATGAATTCACCTTGCTCTTTCTTTTCCAAAAATTCCAGCTGTGTCTTTCTGTCTTCATAAAGGTCTCTGAGAGCTGAGATTTCAGCTTCCTTCTCTTTAGATTTTGAGCCTTGTATTTTTGTTATCTTCTTCTCAAGCTCTTTGTCCAGCTCCTCTCTCCTGAGTCTTTGCATCTCCTCCATGTTTAGCTTGTCAAAGAATCTCTCATCCTCTCTCTGTTGCTTTAAGAAGTCAATTCTTTTCTGTCCCTCTTTGGTCATCATGTCCTCAACAATCTCCACACGAGCTTCACCAGTTTCTCTGGCTGTCTTAATTGCGTTCATGACTTCTCCAGAGATAAGGTCATCAGCTCCTCCTTGTCTCAGCTTTTCCTCTTGCTCTTTTAATTGCTTTACGAAATCAATTATTTTGTCAGCTCCTTCTTTGTACTCTTTTAGGTTTGCTGATATGTTTTTCTTTAGGTTTTTAGGATTCCCTAAAGGGTCCACATCATCATCATTCCCTTCTCTGTTTTTAATAGCATTTAACTTCATTGCATTGTATTCCTTTTCATACTTTTCAGCCTCTCTCATAGCTGAAAAATATACATCGGAATAAGCTTCTAAAACATCACCAAGCTCTTTCTCATTTTCTACACCAAAAACCCCAAACACTTCCCTGAAAAATCCTTCTGTCGTTCCACTCATTTTATTGCTGAATGCGATGAATTTATCTTCAGCTCTGTTGAAGTCCATTTCAGCTTTAGCAAGTTGTTGTTGACTTATTGAAAATCTGGTAGCTATGGCTTCCATGTCTGACTTTCTTTCAATCTCAGTAATTAAATCAGAATAGCTGGATTTGACTTGGTCGACAAATTTACTTTCATCTTCCAGATTTTTGAGAGTGGTTCCATATCTGGAATTTATTTCATCAATAAGGTTTTTTCTTTCTTTGCTTCCTTTGTTTGAATCCAGAAGAGCATCATATAAATTCGTGACTTCATCCTTTTCATTTTGTGTTTCCCTTGCAAGTTGATTCTCAGCCTCAGCTAAATCACGAGCATTCTTTTCAGTTGTTTCCATGATGCTGTTCAGCTTCTGAAATCTTTGAAAAAGCTCCAGAGCAACAATTAACACAATCCCAAAAATGTTCTTTTGTAAGGTTTGACCCAGCTTTTGAAATCCTCCTCTTAACAAAGCGAGAACCCCAGTCAATCCTTTCACCCTTCCTGACATAGTCATGAGAGAAGCTGTATAAAGTTTATTAGCCAGAGCTGAGCTTTTAACTATTATCTGATATCTGATAAAAATCTCAATTGCATTCATGACCACTGACATAATGGTTGATAAATTCTCAGCAAGAAAGCCAATCATGTCCTTAAGCTTTTCTGAAGCTCCAGTTGAGTCATCCACTCCTAAAATAAATCCTTCCCATGCTGAAGATAAAAGAGTCACTTTTCCCTGAACAGAATCAAGTCTTTTTTGAGCCATGATTGTCAGCTCAGCATTCACATCAGTGATAGAATCCTTGAATGAGGTTAGTGTGTCAGCTTGATTCAGGAATACAGAGAAAGCTGAGACTGACCTTGCATCTGTCAGCTCTAAAGCTTCACCTAAATCTGTTCCCTCAGCTTTTAGTTTCTTGAATGCTTCCACAAGGTCATCCATGCTCTTGACTGGACCCCCAATGCTCTTGGCTAATGGTGAAGAAGCATCAGCTAATTTGAGGAATATGTTTCTCACAGCCACTGAACCCTTTGAAGCTTCAAAACCAGCATCCTTAAGCTTAGCAAGTAAGGTCACAGAGTCCTCAATTGAGAAACCAAATGAATTCGCCACTGGTCCCACATTACTCATTGCACTCTCAAAATCAGCAAAGGAAAGAGCTGACTTTGTTGTCGCCACTCCAAGAGTGGAGACCACTCTCTCCATCTCAGAGGCATCAAGGTCAAACATTCTCAAAGATGCTCCAGCCACCTTTGAAGCTGAAGCCAAATCTGCTCCAGTTGCTGAGGCAAAATTTGAGACAGCTTCTGTTGATTTGGTAATCTGGTCAGTTGTGAATCCAAGCTTCCCCAGTTCAATCTGCATCTCGGTGATTTGTGTCGCACTGAATTGGGTGGTTGCTCCAAGCTCTTTGGCTTGTTCAGTCAATCCTGAAAGCTCTGTCTTTGTCTTTCCAGTGATAGCTGAAAGGTCAGCTTGAGCTTGGTCAAAATCAATCATGATACCAGTCACGTTCCTGAATATTTGTCCAATACCCACACCAGCTCCAAGTGTCCCAAGTGTTCCAATCAGTCCCTGAATAGCTCCTTTGTAATTACCCACATTCCTGAAGTTATCACCCACAGACTTGTCAAGCTTCTTCAGAGCCTTGTCTCCTCTCTTTGCTTCAGTGGTCATCTTATTGTATGACTGAGCCAGATTTCTGTATTCCTTAGAATTCTTTTTCCCAGCTTTTTCCAGAAGAAGCATCTCAGCTCCCAGCCTCTTAGATTCATTCTTTGCTTCTCTGGTTTCTTTGACCAGTCTCTTGTAAGCATTGGACTCATCCTGAATGGTCTTCTTTTGTTTCTCCTGAATCTTCTGAAGTCTCTCTTTCTCCTTTCTGTTTTGAGTGTCAAGTCTTTGCTGTTGCTGTGCTGTTTTTATCTTTTGCTGTTCAATCTTTTCCAGCTCTTGGTTTGCTTTAGCTTCTTGCTGGATAGCTTGAGAGTGAAGCTTGTCAATCTGGATGGCTTCTTTTTTTAATGTGTTTGCTTGTTTAGTGACTTTGACCACCTTCTGGATTTCAGCTGTGGAATTCATTTTTTTATTGTTCAGTCCTCCAGATAGTGATGAAGCTGTTTTCTCCACCTCACTCTTGAGCTGTTGCATCATCTTGATAGTCTCTTGAGCTGATTCTCTTATCTTCAAGAATATGTCTTCACTGGAGAAGATATCTTTTGCACTGATTTTTTTAGCCATCTTTTTGAGCTTTGTTGTGTTTTTCAAATTCACTCAGGAGGTCAAAATATTCCTGAGTTTTTAATTCTTTTATATTGAGCCAGTGACCAATCCACTTGCTCAGGTGAATCAAGGTCTGTGAGATTGTCATTCCACTTCCCTTATTTCTCATCATGGTCTCAATCTTTTGCTCTTCAATCTCAGCTGTGGTCAGTTTCAATCTGTTCCCTGAGATACAAAAATCAAGCTCAGCTTTTGCTTTTCTTATCATAGCTTCAAGAAGCTTTTTATATAACTTCCCTAAACCAAACTTTTTGATGTAATCATCATAAACCATCTCCCAAGCAATTGAGTCCATCTGTGGGTCTCCTTTGGTCCCCTTTCGCAGTTGTGTCAGGTCTCCATCTGTACACTTTACCCAGCAATCAAGAGGAAGCTCATTGATGCTGATGAAGTATAAATCAGGAGAGCAAGACTTGTCTGACTCTTCCTTCAAATCTGAGGATGATTTCTTGACCCAGCTTCTCAAGACTTTCTTGAGTGAGTCCAATGATTCCCTCACCATATTTGAAAAAGAGATTTGTCTTTTCTCCTTCGTCATTTATTTTAATTGGATTCGCATTGATTTCAAAATAATCTGGATAAACATCCAGAGTAAAAGAATCAAAAAAAGCTCCAGTATCTTTCAATGTGTAATGTGTCCCAGCCATCTTTTCACCTCCAGAAATTTCTTGAGTCCTGATACTATATTCACCTATGACATTTCCATCTTCATCCACTCCTTTCTTGAAAAGTTGCTCCTCTGTGATGAGGTCCAGAATAAAGGTGTGAAGTGTCTTGTCTTTGAAGATTTCTTTCCACACAAATCTTTGATTCCACTTCCTTCTTCCATCAGCAATCATCTTCAATTTTTCACCCATTAAAGTGTTCATAATATCAAAAGTCATGGTTCAAGTGTTTAAAAAAACCCCCTCTGTATCCCTTTGTTTATAGGCAAATCGCACATCTCCAGTTTTTGATGGTATCATACCAGAGAAAGACAAAAGTGTCTTAGAACGCATAAAAAGGATATCTGTGGACATTTTGGTGATTTTGGACATTTAGCTCTTTTTTGGTGTGGAGAAGGACCTAAATCCTCCCCCATTATTCACCAAATTAAACCTAATTACTATGAAGCAACAAAGGTCTTTTTTCCTACAAAACCAGCTTTGTTGATTTCAGCAACATAAGTCACACCAGTCACAAATGAACCAGTCAAAGTATAGTTTCCTTCAAGTGGAATATTCTCAAATGAAGTCACAGCCAAACTTACACCAGAAGCATCAGCCACTTTCCAGTCAGCTGTCACTAAACCTTTGACAGAGATAGGAGTGTAAGCTGTCCCATAATCAAGCTCAGCATCAAAAGTGATTGATGTGTTTGCTACCTGAGTCAAGTCATTGAAATTCACATCCATCAAACCAGTCAAGTCATTCATGTTGATTCCAGATTCTTCTGGAGTAATCATGTAAAGTGTACCCTCATCAAAGGTTCTTTCCCAGTCAAATCCTATCATGATTTTTGAACAAGTTGAGTCTGTTGCAAACATCAATTTTGGGTCAAAAGAAGGATTGTCCACTGGGATTGGATACAAGTATCCATCCTTTTTAGAACCTATTAAGTTTCCAGCAACATCCACCATGAAGATTCCAAAATCAACGCATCTGTTGTTTTGTAATTTGCTCAACAAAGTAGGTGATGAATCATCAGCCCAAAGTTCACCTGAGAAGCTTCTCACTCCTTGTCGGAGGAAAGCTTTTCTTCCAGAGTTCGCTTCCTCAAAAAGTGAGTCAGCTTTTGGAAGCTCCACATTCTCAAAGCTTGGAAGTGGGAACCATCTTTTTGAGTCATCTTGCTCATTAGTTAAGTCTGTCCAGACTGGGACAGAAGCTGACAAATCAATTCCATTAAGAACCCCAGTGTCAGATTTCAAGGGAACCATTATCAATGAGCTTGTCACTGATTGAATAGGAAGACATGAAGGAAGTCCAGTGTTGGAAAGTCCCATGTCGCAATTGCATCCTAAAGCCATATTTAAAAAGTATTTTGAGCTTTTTAGCTCGGTTAATTATTCATTTTTGTTTTTGTGTTTAAAGCTCACCAGCTCAACATTTACAATTTATCTTATACTTTCTGAGATTGACTCTCAGCTCCACACCAGAAAGATTTGCATCCAGTATGTTCTCAAAGATTCCTTTCTCATCTTCCATCCCAAATCTTGAGAATGTTGTCAGGTCATAGGACTCTAAAGTTTCAAAGCTTCTGTCTTTCTCTATTGTCTTAATAAATTGCTGAGCCAGTCTTTCCATAGGATAGACCACATTCATTCTGTGGTCCTTTGTATAGTAGTTTCTGACATCGGTTTCATCCAAAAAGAAGAGTCTTATCTCAGACTCAAAATCAATGGACTCACCTCTCCCCAGTTTGCTGATTCGGATTATCTCCAGAAGCCAAGCAAGAGGAGTCTTTTCTCTCAGGTCATTGGTTGAGAGTGTCCACT